>Ga0154732_1114_pt2 | contig 8937 bp, 7 predicted proteins | sample Rifle2008BG16ft_FD_105740 | JGI IMG/M metagenome (GOLD analysis project Ga0154732, IMG submission 105740) | Ignavibacteria bacterium RBG_16_34_14 | reverse complement strand
TACTACACCATCTTTTGCTGCTTCTTCAGCATTTGCATTAAAGAGGTTAATACCAACTACCACAGCGATACCAACTATGATAACGCCAAGAACGATTAAGAGAAGCTGTTGCTGACCCATTTTTTATTCCTTTGTTTGTTTGTGTTTAGTTAATTATGAGTTTTTATGAATTATGAGTTAATAAATAATATTCGTATAAAATTCACTTGTTGTTACTACTGTCTCAACTTTAATTGAGTCGTTCCCCGTTACTACCTCACTTCCCGTGCCAACTATCCTAATTTCGTCTGCTTGTTGTAGAGAAATCTCAAAACTGCCGTTAGCAGTTTGATTCATATTACTGGGAATTGACCAACCGACAAATGATCGTCCCCCGCCTCCTAATTCCGCAGGTTTTTTAAAGTATTGTAACGCCATTACACCCAAACTTGTGGTTTCTTCAATCAATATATCACGTTTTCCATCAATTGCATTTGATCTGAAAAGAGAAATAGACACAGCAATTGCAATTGCAACTATAATAAGTGCAAGCACTATCATCAAAAGCTGTTGTTGTCCCATTACCTTATCCTAAATTTATATTTTGACCTTAAATATTGAGTAAAAATTATGCCACAGCAATTAAAATAATAAGTTTTGATAAATACCTAATGGATTGAACCGACAAAAATGTCAAGGTAATAATCACCGGTAATGATTTCTTCTAATATTAAAACACTAAAAAAATATATATTAATTCGAAACATCGTTCCAGAATTGAGTCAATATTCCCTATAATAGTTTAAAGAATATGTCATTTTTGGCGAAATTAGATAATAAGGTTCTTAAAATATTAGTGTTTAGCTTAAAGAGTTCAAAAATTACCGAATTACTCATTGAGAGCTTTGGAAATAGGTATTTTTTACTTCTATATTCCCGTAATATTTACAAAGCACCAATTATTTAATAAAAAAAGAAAGATTGGGGAGCAAAAAGTGGCGGCGACAATTATACCCATAACAAGTTCTGATATTTATTAATAACTCAATAACGCTAAACATAGAAAAAGGAATAAAGCACAAAAATACCTAATCGAGTAACTTAATATGCAATTCTTTCAACTGCTCTTCACTTACCGAGGAAGGACATTCATCCATTAACGACATTGCACTGGCAGTTTTAGGAAAGGCAATGGTATCTCTTATCGATTCCACAGCGGCAAACAACATTACCATCCTGTCAAAGCCGAAAGCAATTCCACCGTGTGGAGGGGCACCGAATTTAAATGCGTTCATAAGGAATCCGAATTTTTGCTGGGCTTCTTCATCACTAATTCCAAGCGCTTTGAACATTCTCGATTGAAGTTCGGAATTGTGAATTCTTATGCTTCCGCCTGCAATTTCATTTCCATTTAGCACAAGATCATACGCTTGGGCTTTTATGCTTCCCGGATCCTTTTCCAGCAAATCAACTTCGTCTATCTTCGGAGAAGTGAATGGGTGGTGCATAGCATAAAATCTTTTTGCTTCCTCATCATATTCGAATAATGGAAAATCAGTTACCCAAATGAGCGATGGTGGTGTTTCCGAGTTTATCAATTCAAGCCTTTTCGCCATTTCCAACCTTAATGAGCCCATTTGATTAAGCATGGCTTTCTTTTCACCGGCAAGAATGAGAATTAAATCATTTGGATTTGCCTCAAGTGCTGATACAAGATTTTTCTTTTCCTCTTCATTTAAAAACTTTGCAGTTGGCGAATCAATTCCTGCTTGCTGAACTTTAAACCAAATAAGCCCTTTTGCTCCAAGACTTTTTGCAAAATTAGTTAGTCCATCAATCTGATTTCTGCTGAAAGAGGCACAACCCGTGGCAACCAATCCGGTTACTATTCCTTTTGAGTCAACAGCTTCTTTAAATACTTTAAACTCAGAATTGTTAAAAATTTTATTTAACGAATGAAGTTCCATACCAAATCTTAAGTCGGGTTTGTCACTTCCGTATTTTGTTATTGCTTCTTCATATGAAAGCCGTTTTATTGGCAATGACAAATCAATATTCCAGACTTCTTTGAATAGCAGCTTCATCAGTCCTTCCACAACACTAAAAACTTCTTCTTTTGTTATGAATGACATTTCAACATCTATCTGTGTAAATTCAGGCTGACGGTCTGCTCGTAAATCTTCATCTCTGAAACATTTTACAATCTGAAAATACCGATCGAATCCAGATACCATTAGCAACTGCTTATATTGCTGTGGTGACTGAGGTAGCGCATAAAATTTTCCTTTATGAACTCTGCTCGGTACGAGATAATCGCGTGCACCTTCGGGAGTGCTTTTCATCAGCACCGGAGTTTCGATTTCCACAAAGCTCTTCTCGTCAAAATATTTACGAACCAGCTGATATATTCTGTGCCGAAGAAGCAAGACTTTCTGAAGTGCTGGTCTTCTTAAATCGAGGTATCTGTATTTTAGTCTTAAATCTTCAAACGCGTCTGTTTCATCTTTTATAGCAAACGGGGGTGTTTCAGCTTCATTAAGAATTGTTAATTTAACAGCGAGAACATCAACAATACCTGTTTCCATTTCCTTATTAACTGCATCTTCGGGTCTTTTCCTAACTTTTCCTTCAACCGATATTACAAATTCACTTCTTAATTTTTTGGCAAGTTCGTATGCATCTTTATTAATATCTGGTTCGAACACTACCTGCATAATTCCATATCTATCCCTCAGCCATATAAATATTAACCCACCAAGGTCTCTTCTTCTGTCAACCCATCCATTTAGGATGACTTTTTCGCCGATATTTTGCTCTCTTAGCTCGCCGCAAGTATGTGTGCGTATATTAAATTTCATAAATTTTTTCCGTGATAAACGATTATTGAGAGTGAAAATTAATCATTACAATAAGGGTAAACAAATAAGTAAACCCTATTCTAATATCAATAATGAATATGTTTTATATTCTTTATAGACTTCACTAAAAAATCATTTCTTTGTAAGTTTCAGTAATGAACGCTGTAGAATTGATAAAAAAGAAAAGAGATGGTAAGGCTTTCAGTACTGATGAAATAAGCTTTCTGATTAATCATTATACTACCGGACACATTCCCGACTACCAGTTTTCCGCCCTCCTGATGGCTATACTTTTAAAAGGAATGACTGTGTCCGAAACAGCAGCACTTACAAATTCAATGCTGATCAGCGGAAAAATTATTAATCTTTCTTCATTGAAGGGGAATAAAGTTGATAAACATTCTACCGGTGGTGTTGGAGATAAAACATCACTGATTATTGCCCCGATTGTAGCTTCTGCCGGGATTTATGTCCCGATGATTTCCGGAAGAGGTCTTGGACACACCGGTGGAACTCTCGATAAGCTTGAATCAATCCCTGGGTTCAGAACAGATTTAAGTTTATCTGAATCTAAAAAAGTTTTGAAAAAATGTGGATCAGTATTAATCGGACAAACAAAAGAAATTGCACCGGCAGATAAACTTATTTACTCACTCAGAGATGTAACTGCAACTGTTGAATCAATTCCGTTAATAACAGCCAGCATTATGAGTAAAAAACTTGCAGAAGGAATTGACGGACTGGTGCTTGATATTAAAACCGGTAGCGGTGCTTTTATGAAAAGTCAAAAGGATTCAATTAGACTTACAAATTCATTAATTCAAACTGCGAAGTCATTCAATAAAAAAGTAATCGCCTTTATAACAGATATGAATCAACCATTAGGAAACTACATTGGTAACTGGCTGGAAGTCTATGAATCAATCCGGGTTCTCAACGGAAAGATTAAAAATGATTTATATGCTTTAGCTATAAAACTAGCTGGTGCAATGATTTATCTTGGTAAGAAAGCAAAATCCCTTCAAGAGGGTGAGTGTATTGCCAAACAAAAAATTGAAAGTGGTGAGGCATTTAAAAAGTTTCTGGAAATTGTGAACCTCCAGGGTGGAAATGTGAATTATATTATTAATCCTGAAAAATACCCCAGATCAAGATTTGTAAAGAAAGTCCATTCCGTTAAAAATGGTTTTATATATGAGATGAACACATACCAGATCGGAATGGTATCGCTTGAGCTGGGTGCCGGGAGAAGAACAAAAGACGATGTCATAGATCATAAAGCAGGAATCATTCTATATAAAAAGATCGGTGATGATGTTAAAAATGGTGATATCATTTGTGAGCTTCGCTCAGATTCTAACTCCAAAATTACGTTAGCAGAGCAAATGATAATTGAGTCATTAAAATTTTCAAAAACAAAACCATCAATACCCAAACTGATTAAAAAAGTCATCAAATAAAGAATGAAATTAATTTATAAATCTTAATAAAGGAGAGTATAGCTATGTTATTTATCATCGCCTTGATTGCCGCTGCAGTTGCCTTTTTTGTTTACAAGAATGCAAAAAAGAGATTTCAAAAGTCAGAAACTACATTTGCAATAATGGGTTTTATCGTTGCGCTACTAATCGCATTTATGCAATTCTTTACTGTCATTCCCGCCGGACACACCGGTGTTATAGATTTCCTGGGGTATGTAAGTGATAACACTTTAAAGCCCGGAGTGAACATGGTTAATCCGATAGCAAACGTCGAAAAGATGAGTATAAAAACTCAGGAGCTAAAAGAGATGATGAATGTACCATCACAGGAAGGTTTGGGAGTTGAATTAGAAATTAGTTTGTTGTTCAAACTTAATTCAGAAAAGGCTAACGAAATTTATAAAACAGTAGGACCTAATTATGTGGAAATTATTCTAACTCCACAATTCAGGTCAGTAGTTCGCGGTGTGACTGCTCGCTATGAAGCTAAAGCCCTATACACAGCTTCAAGAGAGAAACTGGCTGGTGAAATTGTTACCGAATTGGAAAAGCTGGTTGGTCCACGCGGTATTACTGTTGAACAAGCAGCACTAAGACAAATCAAGCTTCCCTCCCGGTTAACTCAATCTATCGAAGAAAAGTTACAGGCAGAACAGGAAAGTCAGAGAATGGCATTCATCTTACTAAAAGAAGAGCAGGAAGCCGATCGAAAAAGAATTGAAGCAAAAGGTATTGCAGATTTTCAGGATATAGTTTCCAAAGGAATTAGTGACCAGCTGTTAAAATGGAAGGGCATTGAAGCAACCGAAAAGCTGGCCAATTCGCAAAATACAAAGGTTGTGATCATCGGTTCAGGAAAGGATGGCCTCCCACTTATTCTTGGCTCAGATAAATAGTTGTATTCGGAGAAATACTATTACTTTGTTCTGAAAGCGATCTATTCGTATTTTTGAACTCACAAGTCAGAAAAACGAATAGAATAAAATGATATCAGGCATCCATACTATAAATATACTACTGCCTCTCTTCTATTTTTTAACACTGGTAGTGTATTTCTACGATTTCCTTAAGGGGGAAAAGAAACTGGTAAATGTTAAACGGGTTTTTTTATTTATTACTCTTTTCCTTCATTTAATTTATATCGTGCTTCGTACAATCGCCTTTGATCATCCACCGATAACAAATGTATTTGAGATTTTTACAATTCTTGCAATCACAATCAGCTTCTCCTATTTTCTAGTTGAATTGGTTTCAGATATTCGTGGCACAGGACCTTTCATAATAATTCTACCTTTAATATTTCAATTAATATCATCACTGTTTATCCAGGATTTAACTGTGGTGAAAGAAGTGCTGAGAAGTAACCTCCTTGGTATTCATGTTATCAGCGCACTGCTTGGTTATTCGGGGTTTACAATTTCTGCAGTCTACGGATTTCTATATTTAGTATTATATAAAGATATCAAGCTCAATAAGTTTGGATTGATCTTCAACCGCCTTCCAAATCTTGAAGTACTTGAAAGACTGAGTCTCTATTCTGCAGTTATTGGATTTATTGCTCTGACCATCGCTATAATAATTGGTATTATCTGGCTGCCTATAGCATTCCCCAGTTTCTCGTACCTTGATCCGAAATTAGTTGGTTCCACTCTTGTTTGGCTGCTTTATGCTGGAGGTATAACAAGCAAAGTAATGGGCAAATGGCGAGGCAAAAAACTTGTTATCCTATCTATTTCCGGATTTATAGTTGCGATCATTTCAACTATTCTTTCAAACTTTTTAGCACAAAGTTTTCATTCCTTCTATTAAGAGTATATGAATTTAATTGCAATATCAATAAATCACAGAACTGCTCCTGTTGACCTGAGAGAAGCAGTTTATCTGAAGGAAGATGAAATTCGCCCGTTCATCAACTTTGCAAAAGAAAATCAGATAAAAGAAGGATTGATTTTATCAACTTGTAACCGAACTGAAATATTCGGCATACCAAACAGCAATGAAACAAATCATGAAAAATTTCAAAGTCTTCTTTTGAACTTCAAACCATCGCAAAATATTACCGAACAACATTTTCAAAATTATGTTTCGAGAGACGCAATAAAACATTTGTTTTTTGTTGCTACTGGAATTGATTCTTTACTTATTGGTGATAACCAGGTTTTCAAACAGGTTAAGGACTCATTTCAAATTGCTGAAGAGACTGAATTTGCCGGTTACATAATGCACAGAATTTTTGATGCCGCAATCAGAACCGGTAAAAGAGCAATTTCCGAAACTTCAATAAGTGAAGGCGCTGTAACTGTTAGCTATGCTGCAGTTCAGTTGACTGAAAAGATTTTTTCAAACTTAAGTAAGAAATCAGCACTTGTTATTGGAACCGGAGAAACCGGAGAGATAGCTGCAAAACATCTTTCTGAAAGAGGAATTGGCAATCTTACCGTTACAAACAGAACACAGGAAAAAGCCGAAAACCTTGCTCAAAAACTAAATGCGAAAGTAATTCCCTTCACGGAGTTCAGAGAATCAATCCACAAGTTCGATATAATAATAAGTGCAACGGCTTCACCCGAAATTCTTGTTAACAAAAATGACGTTAAGGCTGCATTAAAGAAGCGAAGCAACAACCCGATGATACTGATGGATATTGCCATTCCTCGCGACATTGATCCGGAAACGAAAAAAATTGATTATGTCTTCTATCATGACCTTGATTCACTCAATATAATTGTTGAGCAAAATCTGACGAAAAGAAAATCGGAAATTCCGAAAGTCGAAAAAATTATTGAAGAAGAGCTTGAGAATTTCTGGGAATGGTATAACTCGCTTCAGGCGGCGCCCGCAATTAAAGACCTCCGGGATTTTTTTGAAGATATACGAAACAAAGAGGTAGAAAAAAACAAAAACAAATTTGCAACAGAAGATCAGGAGAAACTTGACATTGTTACGAAGCGAATAATAAACAAAATCCTCCACCATCCAACTATTGAACTACGCAAAGCAGATGATTCAACTGGTTCGGGGGATTCTGCAACCAAGATTGGAATCATAAGAGATCTATTTGGAATTAATTCCAGAAAAAAATCAGAGAAAGATTAGGGCACTATTTTGAAACAAAAAATCATCATCGGTTCAAGGGGAAGTGAACTTGCACTCTGGCAGGCAAACTTTGTTAAGAAAGAGCTAGAAAAGAAAAACAAGAATGTTGCTGTTGAAATTAAAATCATCAAAACCAAGGGAGACAAAATTCTCGATGTGGCTCTTTCAAAAATCGGCGATAAAAGCTTGTTCACTAAAGAACTGGAAATAGAGCTTATCAACAAAAACATTGATCTCGCTGTTCATAGCCTGAAGGATTTGCAGACTGAAATTCCCAAAGGATTGAAACTTGCCGCAGTAACTAAAAGACACAATGTTCAGGATGTTCTTATCGCCAGGAAAAAAGGAACAACAATTTTGAATTTGCCTGATGGTGCAACAATTGCTACGGGATCATTAAGGAGAAAATGCCAGATCCTGCACCTCCGACCTGATTTTAATATAGTTGACTTAAGAGGAAATGTTCCATCCCGGATAAAAAAATTTATGGAATCTGATTGGGATGCAATTATCCTTGCAAGAGCCGGTGTTGAAAGATTAAAACTGAATAAGTACATCTCATCAATAATTAAAACAGATGTAATTCTTCCGGCAGTTGGGCAAGGTGCATTAGGAATTGAAACCAGAGCCGATAACAAAATTGTAAATGATATAGTCAAATCAATTCATCACGAGGATACTTATAAAGCAGTTTTGGCTGAGCGCGTTTTACTAAAAGCTCTTGAGGGCGGCTGCCAGGTTCCTATTGGTGCATTCGCGGATATAAAACAGAATGGACTATTTATCGACGCATTAGTTGGTTCACTCGATGGCAGTTTAACTTTCCGTAAAAAAATTCGTGGAAGCAAATACAATCCCGAAAAGCTTGGCAGAGAACTCGCAAAAGATCTTCTTAAAGCAGGCGCTAAAATTATTTTAGATGAAATTTATAGAACCACGAGGGTAAAATGATGAAAAATAATTCTTTGAAAATTTCACTACTTATTGCAATGATAATCCTGGTGGGTATTGCTGTTCTAACATCCTGTAAATGCAGAGCTTGTGATGACCAGGAACAAGCAACTGTGCCAATTGAAGTTTTAGCAAAGGCAGATTCTTTCATAGTTGCATCTACCAGCAAAGAATTTTTCGATAAATATATAACGGCAGACTTTTATAGAACAAAGCACACTCCACCTTATTATGAAATTGCTTATAAGTTTTTTATGCCGGAAAAACCATACGTGGATGCAATAATAAAATTTACAGTTGATTCTATTGGGAATGTGATGAAGAACCGTGATATAATAGGTATTCCCAGATGTAAAAATTTTCCTGAGGAATGTGAATTCAATATAGATGAGCAAAAAGCCAGACAAATTGCCAGCGATATGGAGCTTAAAGAAGGAATAAGGAAATGGGAAGCTGGTTTTCTCTGGGATTTTAAACTTCAAAGGTACGTTTGGAAAATAATATCAACATTAAACGAATTCGGAGATGAAGATAATTATAAAGCCACAGGTCAGGAGATGGTCATTGATCCT
>Ga0154732_1156_pt1 | contig 8984 bp, 12 predicted proteins | sample Rifle2008BG16ft_FD_105740 | JGI IMG/M metagenome (GOLD analysis project Ga0154732, IMG submission 105740) | Ignavibacteria bacterium RBG_16_34_14 | reverse complement strand
AAGTTTCTCAACTGTTCCAACATCAGAACCTTTTGGCAAAATATTTCCTTTAGGATAAGGATATTTTTCTAACGCTTCAGAAATTTCTTTTTTTGTTTTGGGTTCTTTTTTCTCATACTCTTTTATAATTCTTTCAAATGCCAGAGACAGCTCGGATATTTTAACAGGTGCGACTAAAGATTGAACTAAGAAAACAGCCAAAGGGTTAAGATCAATATTTATAGCTTTGCGATTGTTCATCATTGCCTCGACAGCAGTAATTCCGCTGCCTCCAAATGGATCGAGAACCAAATCTCCCGGCTTACTGAAGTTCTTAATATATTCAGCAACAATATTCCAGCTTTGTTTTGTAAAATAGCCGTGAACACCGAAGTGTCTTTTTGCCTGCTGTTTTTTTACAGGTATTTCTTCAAGTAGAGGGCGATTAGAATAATTAAATTCTGAAGGTTTATAAGTAGCATTCGTAGTTTCATAGACAAAATATTTTCCTACTTGGAAACTTGAAGGAGAAAGAAACTTGGTAAGTTTTTCCCAGCTATATTCTATTTCATCCAAACTAAAAAAGAGTATAGGTTCATTTGTTGAATCCCTTCTGTATAAAGAAAAATATATTCCATTGCAAAGTGCAAAGTAAGTGCTTCTTATTTCAGGATGAGAAGAATAGCTGTAAACCTGTTCTATATTTTCGCTGTCATTTATATCCTGGTCAGGTGATTTTGCATCAAGAACCCAGGCAAAGTTCTCAGCTACTTTTAAAGAATAATCCGGTATAAGCTTTATCGGGATTTTTTTCTTACTTCCGATTGTCAGGAAAGGATGTTGTAAAGTTTTGCTTCTAACTATATCAGTTTGCCTGTAGCCAAGTTCTTTTAAGATAGGCAGAATGATTACTTCCCGGACACTATCTTCTTTAAACTCTGAATCTTGACCAAGAGTTTTAAAATCAATCTGACCGAATAAATATTCTTTAGTTATGTTTTGCATACAAAGTATTATTTCTTGTAGACTTTGCTCAATAATTACCCACCGGTAATTTCCCTAATAATACTATCTAATTCAATAAAAAAATAATTTTTACAAAATTGAGTTTCGCCTACCTCTGCTAATTTTCAAAGAGGACGAGAAATTATAGATATCCTTCTAACTTTACTCTTAGCTAATAAGAAAGTAGATTTGTTCCAGCTTCAGACAACTAAGTATCAGGTATCTTTAAAAGTGAGTTATGCAAACTGACGAGATGAAAACCTGCCTTCCGGCGGGCAAATTAGCTAAGTGGTGGGAACCTGCTGATAATAATAAAATTCTTTGCACTCTATGCCCACGTTACTGTAAAATTGGAGAAGGACAACCAGGCTTTTGTTACATAAGACAAAACCATGGCGGAAAGCTTTATACTATTGGTTATGGAAGACCAACTGGTTTTGCAATAGATCCTGTCGAGAAAAAACCGCTCAATCATTTTCTTCCGGGAACACAAATATTAAGTTTTGGAACTGCAGGCTGTAACCTCGGATGTAAGTTCTGTCAAAACTGGTCAATCAGTAAAGCAAAGCTTGATGATGAAAATTCCGTTGTTGCTTCCCCCGAAGATGTAGTTAAACTTGCGAAACAATATGGTACTCCATCAATTGCATATACATATAATGATCCTACAATTTTTGGTGAATATGTAATTGACATTTCTAAAATTGCAAGAGAAGAAGGTATTAAAAATGTTCTGGTCACTGCCGGTTATATTGATAAAGAAGCGCGCAAGGAGGTTTACCAATATGCAGATGCTGCTAATGTTGATCTTAAAGGTTTTACAGAAAGGTTTTATCATAAGTTAACTTTCTCCCACCTTAATGATGTGCTTGATACACTTATCTGGTTAAAGAATGAAACAGATATCTGGTTTGAAATAACAACACTTCTAATCCCTGATGAAAATGATAATCCTGAAGAAATAAAACAGGAGTGTGAATGGATTCTCAAAAATCTTGGTGATTCCCTTCCGTTGCATTTCACAGCTTTTCATCCTGATTTCAGAATGTTGGATAAAAATAAAACTCCAGCAAAAACTTTGAAGGATGCAAGAAACATTGCTTTATCAATGGGAATAAAATTCTGTTATGTTGGAAATGTATTTAATATTGAAGGACAAACTACCTATTGCCCGGAATGTAAAACGGAACTCATCCAAAGAAACTGGCACACAATAAACCTGAATGTTATGAATAATGATAAATGCAGTAACTGCGGAACAAACATTCCTGGTGTCTTCAATTAAATTTTATCTTTAAACTAAAATCTCTCTTCTAAAATTTTTATCTTGACGGATAAAATTCAATAGAATAACATCAGGTAAGCAATGGATAAATTATCAAATAAAATTATTTTTATAACCGGAGCCAGTGCAGGAATCGGTAAAGCTTGTGCAGAAGCTTTCGCTAAAGAAGGGGCAAATCTTATTATAACTGCCAGAAGAATTGCCATATTAAAAAAATTATCCCAATCTCTTATCAAGAGGTATAAAATTAAAGTTTTCGCTGCTAAGCTTGACGTTAGAAAAAAAGAAGAAGTAAAGAAATTAATATCGTCTCTTCCTTCTGTGTGGAAGAAAATTGATATACTTATTAACAATGCTGGTCTTGCCAGGGGCTTTGCTGATATTGATGAAGGGGATTATAAAGACTGGGATGAAATGATAGATACAAATGTAAAAGGATTACTTTATGTTTCAAGAGAGATTCTTCCTTTAATGGTGAAAAGAAAAAAAGGACATGTTATTAATATTGGTTCAGTTGCCGGACATGTGGTTTATCCTAAAGGAAATGTTTATAATGCTACTAAGTTTGCAGTTAATGCTTTAACAAGAGCAATGAGATTAGATTTATATGAAAAAGATATAAGGATTAGTTCAGTTGATCCCGGTTTGGTTGAAACAGAATTTAGCCTGGTAAGATTCAGAGGAGATAAGGAACGTGCCAGGAAGGTTTATGAAGGATTAAGTCCACTTACTCCGGAAGATATTGCTGATGCAGTTCTTTATTGTGCAACACGCCCTAAGCATGTAAACATTGATGAAATTATAATAACGCCTTCTATACAAGCTTCACCAATGCACATCAAGCGGAAGGAATAGAGGTATATGGTATATGGATTAATTTCTTAAATCAAAGATCGTTAATCCTTGTTCTCAAATCATTTTGTATTTTCTGATTTCAGATCAATGATTAACGATTTGTGATATATTTTTTGAATAACTCTTAATAAACAAACAGACTAACATCACCTGCCCCTTCTCTTATAACTTCGGGTTCTTCGGTACTTAGATCTATAACACTTGATTGATCACCTATCAGGTTACCTGATGCAAGCATTAAATCAACCTGAGTATTAAAAATATTTCGTATCTCAAGAGGATCATATAAAACTTCGCCTTTTCTGTTGGTTGCACTCGTGCTGATTATTGGATGTCCTAATTCTTTTACAATATTCAGACATATAGGATGATTAGGAACTCTTATACCAACAGTTTTCCTGTTACTCCATAATTTTTTAGGAACCTCTTTAGCTGCAGGAAGAATAAAAGTATATGGACCGGGAAGAAGATGCTTCATGGTCCGGTAAGCATAATCGGATACTTTAGCATATTTTGCAATATCCTTTAAATCAGAACAAATAAAACTAAACAGCTTCGTACCCGAATCATTTTTTATATTGAAAATCCGTTCAAGGGCAGCTTTGTTAAAAATATCGCAGCCAATTCCATACACCGTGTCGGTTGGATAGATAATAACTCCACCTTCGCTTAATGTTTTAACAGCCTTATTAATAAAACGAAGTTGAGGATTTTCCGGGTGAAGCTCATAATATTCCATCTGAACTCCTTTCAATTAGGGTTTATTGAGGTATAAAATGAATGTGGGATTAAAAATATTTTTCATTATTTATAATTCAGGTTTTAAGATAAAAAGGTTTTTATTATTGTCAACTTTTTTTTGTGAATTAAAGTGATTATTCTCAATTTTTTTTCTCATTATTAAACTACTTTTTAAAAGAGATTTTATTATATTAACTCCTCAGTTTTTTTTACAGTAGGAATCAGGAGTAAATGAAATGGCAAGAAGATGCCAAATAACGGGTAAAGAACCTATGGCAGGAAATCACGTTTCTCATGCCCATAATAGAACAAAAAGAAGGTTTTTACCGAACTTACAGAAGAAGAGAATATGGGTTCAGGAATTGAACAGGTTTGTAACTATCAAGCTATCTGCCCGTGCTATAAAGAGTATTTCAAAAAATGGAACTGCTCAAGTAGCAAAATTAATCCGGGAAAAAAAGATTAAAGTTAGATAAGCGAAACAAAATATTTAAAATAAAAAAGGAATCCCTATAAGAGATTCCTTTTTTTTGACTTAAAAAACCTATTCTCTCACTACCCAAACCTTAATTTTAGCTTCAACGTTAAAATGAAGTTTTATATTCACTTCATATATCCCCAATGATTTGATCTGTTCCGGTATTTCGATTTTTCTTTTATCTATCTCATGTCCTTTTTCTTTTAAGGAATCAGCGATCATCTGGGTTGTAACTGTACCGAATATTTTATCTTCCTCTCCAACCTGTACAGGTATGGTAACTGAAACTTTCTCAAGTTCCGAAGCTAATGTTTCTGCGGCTTTCAATTCCTGCTTGGATTTTTTTGCATGACTTTTTTTCTCTTCCTCTAAAGCTGCAACATTTCCTTTCAGTGCTGAGTATGCAATTTTACGAGGTAAAAGGAAATTTAGAGCAAATCCATTTTTTACATCTACCACATCTCCTATTTTACCAAGAGTTTCGTAATCCTGCCTTAAAATAACTTTCATTCTTATCTCCTTTAAAGCTTATCTTACAGCATCAGAAACATATGGGAGTAAAGCCATATGTCTTGCTCGTTTTACGGCCAATGCAAGCTGTCTTTGATATTTTGCACTTGTTCCGGTTATCCTTTTAGGAATTATCTTACCCTGTTCAGTAACATATTTCTGTAATAACTTAACATCCTTATAATCAATATACTTTATATTGTTCCTCGTAAACCTGCAGAATTTTTTTACTTTAATTTCTTTTTTCATTTATATCCTTTATTATTTTATCAAATCAGATTCTTCATTTGAAAGAAATTTATCAAAAGAATCTTCTGTATAATCTACGCTTTCTTCTTCTGCAACTACATAATCTGCGGCAGTGCCATTTGTACCTTCTGCCATCCTCTCTCTTTTATTCAGGAATTGGATTCTTCTTGCTTTTATTTCAACAATACTTCTGTTATGCCCGTCATCAGATTTCCAGCTTCTGCTTTGCAGCTCGCCATCAACAAGAACAGCAGAACCTTTCTTTAATCGGTCCCGGCAGCTTTCAGCAAGTTTATTCCATGCAACAATGCCAACGTAGCAAACATCCTCCTGCCATTGGTTTGAACTGTCTTTATATTTCCTGTTTGAAGCAATTGAAAAGTTTACAACAGGTGTACTATTTGTGGTTTGCCGAAAGACCGGATCTTTTGTTAGGTTTCCTGCAACAATCACATAATTTATTTCGGGCATTTTCAGATCAGCCATGATTAAACCTCCATCATGAATCTTATTATTTAGTGTTATCGACTTGGTCTACTTCTTTAATTTTAATATCCTCTATTTCAACAGGAATTTCTACCTCTATAACTTCGCTTAAAGATTTATCTTTATTTTTCTCTATTTGCTGTAAAGCATCATTATCTAATCGAATGGTTAAGAAACGGAGGATATATTCATCAAGTGTGTAAAATCTTTCGATCTTGCTGACTATACTGGATGGAGCGTCAAATCTGAAAATTACATAATAACCAATTTTGCTTTTCTTCACCATATAGGCGAGCCTTTTTCTCCCCCAATTTTCAACATCTCTGATTTCCCCGCCATTATTAACAATAGTTTCTTTTGCACGGGCAATTATGCCATTAATCTGTTCATCATCAAGTGCTGCGTTTATTAAAACGGCACTTTCATATACATTATTTTTCATTATTTCCTTTCCTTTGGACTTATGGCCCTCAGCTAATCTGAGAGCAGGAATTAAATTTATATTAAAAACGGGAAGTAATTTATCTAATTAAAGGAGCAATTACAAGCGATACTGCTGCCATTAGTTTCAAATAAAATGTTTAGAGATGAATCTGCTTTATCTTTATAAGGATCTGCAACTGTATTAACAACAACCGCTGCTTTATGGGATTTGAACCTCTAAATTATTTAACTACATTTATTTCAATGCTTTCTCATCAAAGTTTTCTTAGCATTATCACCTGAATTAACCTGGAAAATTGCCATATTTGGCAAGTCTCTAAAAGCAGAATAATATAAAAATTTTTCTATGTTGGTTCTAAATTTCCTTCGATTGATTTGAAATATCTTTTTTGGTTTCTGAATCTTGTTGTGAAAGTCTGCTGTGTGCATCCAGCATTTTATTTATTCCCCCTAATAAAAATTCTTCAAGAAGAATAACCCCTGACTTATACGTTTCTAATAAAATTTTTTGTTCGGCTTTTTTAAAATTTGCAAGCACATAATCAGCCATCTCACCAACTTTAAAACTATCCCCTATTCCGATCCTTAACCTGGGAAACTGATCGGAATTTAGATGATAAATGATTGAACTTAATCCGTTATGTCCGCTATCTCCCCCGGATAATCTAATCCTGAGAGTTGAGAGCTTAAGATTAAAATCGTCATAAACAACTAAAAAATCTTTAATATTCACTTCAAATTTTTTTATTACCTGCATAGCTGCAATACCACAGCTATTAACATAAGTGGTGGGTTTAACAAGCAAATATGAAGAATCTGATAGATCTCCAGAGGCATAATAGAAATCAAACTTTGAGGGTTTAAAAGTCAGAGAGTGCTTTTCAGCAAAATAATCAAGAAGTATATAACCTGCGTTGTGCCTGTTTAGAGAATATTTTTTCCCATGATTCCCAACACCAAATAAAATTCGCACTTCTTATTCTTCTTCTTCAGCTTCTTCCTCTTCTTCACCTTTACCTTTACCAATAACTTCAGGTTCAGCGGGTACTTCAGCAACTTCTTCAGGTGTCGGCTCTTTTTCAATTTTAGGATGATTTACTGAAACAACAACAGTTGTTGGTTGATTAAGAATTTCAATATTCTCAAATTTCAAATCACTAACATGAATAGAATCCCCGATCTTTAAATTTGTCACACCAATTTCAAGATGCAGAGGTATATTTGCCGGAAGGCATTCAATCTCAAGTTTATATAGATGTTGTTGAAGAACGCCGCCATCCTTCACTCCAATTGCACTGCCTTTTGCAATAAGGGGAACTTCAAGGGTAAACTTTTCACCGGAAGTTAAACCTAATAAATCGAAATGAACGATGCGATCTGTTACAGGATCAAATTGTACATCTTTAATAATGCAATCAAATTCTTCATTATTCACTTTTAATCCGATTAGATGAGTTTCACTTGTAAATACAAGAGATTTAATTGCATTTTCCGCAACATCAATCGAAACCGGTTTAATACTCCTTGAATAAAAAACACCAGGAATTCTTCCATTTTTTCTCTGAGTTTTTCTAAACGATTTTTTAACTGATTTTCTTTCACTGGCTTCTAATACTACTTTTTCCATTTTATCTCCGATTATAAACTTTGTTTAGCCTTTATCAATATCAAATAAAGAACTTATTGATTCATTATTATATGTTCTTCTTATTGCTTCTGCAAAAATATCTGAAGCTGAAACAACTTCAATTTTATCACTTCCGTTTTTCAAAGGTATGGTATCAGTTACATAAAGTTTTGTCAATTCAGAATTTTTGATACGTTCCAATGCAGGGCCGGAAAGTAAAGGATGTGTAATTGATCCGTAAATATTCCGAGCACGATTTTTCTTTAAAGCTTCAACAGCACTAATTAAAGTTCCACCCGTATCAATAAGGTCATCAACTAAAAGAACATCTTTATTCTCCACGCTGCCAATAATATGAATAACCTCAGCCAGATTTTGTTTTGGTCTTCTTTTATCAATCACTACAAGGCTGCAGTGTAACCTTTTTGCATAAGACCTTGCCATTTTAATTCCACCAATATCCGGAGAAACTACAACAAGATTCTCACTTATATTTCTGAAAATTCCGGAAAATAAACTTGAACTGTATAAGTGATCGAACGGAATATCAAAGAAACCCTGAATCTGTGCCGCGTGAAGATCCATGGTAATTATTCTGTCGGCACCTGCAACCGTTATTAAATTAGCAAGAAGCTTTGCAGTTATTGAAACTCTTGGTTGATCTTTCCTATCCTGTCTTGAATAACCAAAATAAGGAATTACAGCAGTAATTCTTTTTGCTGATGCTCTTTTAGCAGCATCCATCATTATTAAAAGTTCAAGTATATTTTCTGCAGGAGGTATTGTTGCTTGAATAATAAAAACATCAAAACCCCGAATATTCTCATGATACTTGACCCAAATTTCACCATCACTAAATCTTTTTAACTCAACCTGGCCAAGAGGTTTACCCAACCTGGCAGCAATTTTTTCAGCCAAAGGCCTATTAGAACTGCCAGAGAAAACTTTGTAATCTCCTATAGCCATATATTTAATCTATCAACCAGCTTCTTGAAAAATAGACGTGAAATATAAATAAATCACTATGGGAAGTCAATAAAATTTCATTCCCCAATACAAGGACCTTCCTACAATTTGTAGAAAAAATTAATCTTTTTTCTTTCTAAAAAGGAATATAATAACAATTAAAAGAACTATTCCGGCAAGTACATAAATCCAGTACGGAGTTTCCTTAAGTTTAAAAGGTCTGAATGTAACTGAAATTGTCTTCCCGCTTCCTATTTCAGCCAAGGTATATTTCCATGTTAATGTTTGCCCATCTTCCATATGGGCATTGTGTGTAATAATTGTACCAGAGAATTTATAAACATAAGTAATTGTATATT
>Ga0154732_1095_pt1 | contig 9010 bp, 6 predicted proteins | sample Rifle2008BG16ft_FD_105740 | JGI IMG/M metagenome (GOLD analysis project Ga0154732, IMG submission 105740) | Ignavibacteria bacterium RBG_16_34_14 | reverse complement strand
GGCTTCCGCTTTTACTTGCAGGGATAATGCTTGTTGCTGAAGGTAACGCACAGGTAATCCTTGTTGTGTTAAACATTGTAATGCAGATTTTTGTTGTTCTGATGTTAGATAAGATTCTTATCCGTAATAATATTGATGAGAAAGTTAGATTGCTTGTAGCTTTAATAATAACTTTTTATCCCCACATAGTAAGTAATGTAAGGATTATTTATACCGAAACTTCTTCTTTGTTTTTAATTGTTCTAAGTATTTTGCTGTATACTTGGCAAAAATATCCGGCCTCGGGGTTTATTGGATATTTATCTTATACATTCAGACCATCATTATTCTTGGTTTTACCTTTTATAATTATTTATGATTTTTTCCGGAAGAAAAAAAGTCCTGCATTAAAAACAACTATTGGTTTTATAACAGGGTTATTACTCTTCACTTCCTTAGAGTGGTCGGGAGTTATAGCTCCATCCGGCAACCAGTATTATAATATTCTGGTTGCAGTTAGCGGATACGGTTATAATTTAGATTTTGAATTAAGAAATTTTACTGAAACCGAAATAAAACAGCCGGTTAAAACATATTTTAATTTCATTGTAAATCATCCTGTTGAATATGCCAAACAAAGAATTTTATCTCTATGGTGCTTATGGGGTCCTGTAGTACAACCTAAAAACTCTGGTGTTGTAGGGATGATATTACATGGTTTAAGATTCCCTGTTTTTATTCTGGCAGTATTTGCTTTCTTATTCAGAAAAAAAATGGAGTACAACAAGAACTTTATTCTATTGATGTCTTTTCCCATTATCTCTGTTACCCTTATTCATTTCTTCACCTTTTCTTCACAGCGTCATCAATTTACTGCTGAGCCATTCGCGATTGTTCTGAGTGTTTTGTTCCTGGATTATTTAATTAAGTCCAGGAAGAAATCCAAAAAGATTTAACCGTTTAGTAATTTCCTGTTACCGGGATTGATGCTTTCGTGTTAGGTAATTTCATTATAGAAAGATAATCAGCATTAATCTGCGAAATCAGCCGGAAATTTTTCACGCAGATAAATCGCAGAAATAATTTATGCTTAAAATTTACTTCTTACTTTTCGTTTCTTACGTTTTTATTCTTTCATTAAAATCTAATGATGGTTTCCCGACAACAATAAAACATGGGAATTTCTTCCCATACATTATTGATAAACCTTTTACCGAAGATGGTTTTTATATGATGACTGTTGCCTGGAATATTGCCGAGGGAAATGGAATAAAATATAATTTGAACCGTCCCACTACAGGTGTTCAACCTCTGGTTACTTTTATACAGGCAGTTATTGCCAAAATAGTTTTGATGTTTGAAGGCGATAAAATAGTTTTTCTCAGGATAATGATAATTTTTTCTGCTCTTCTTCTTTTTCTTTTCAGTTTGGTTACTGGTGGTGTAGTTCAAAAAATAATTCCGGGTTTGTATTCACAAACCATAACAATTTTTCTGGTTCTCTTCAGCTTTGATCTTCTTGAATACTTTGCCAATGGGCTTGAAACAGGTTTCTATTTATTGATGATTGCCGTTTGTATTAATTGTTCTTTCCATTTTATTGATAAACCGGGATTTAAATCAGCTTTAATCTTTGGTGCATTTGCTGGAATCACAGCTTTAACAAGAGTAGATTTTTTACTCCCGTTGTTTTTCTATTTATTATTTCTTTTTGTGTTTAATAGGATCAGTCTTGCTAAATTAATTTTAATATTAGCGATTGCAGTTATTTTACTTCTTCCCTGGCTGGTTTATGTATATAATGTTTCAGGTTCAGTTTTTCCCAGTTCTGTTTCAAGCCATACCATTATGGTAGATTCTTTAACTTTCAGCGAAAGGCTTTCATACATCTTAATATCTTTATTTAATCATTTAACACCCTTCCTTTATACACATAATTTATTCATCTCTGCTGCCTTTACAGTTATAAACGGAATTATTTTCTGGTACCTTATAAAAAGGTTAAAATTCTTTGATGCACCTGATAAATTTGCATTTAAGAATTTGCTTTACTGGGGAATTTCATTTCTCTTTCTTGTAATAACATATTTTGTCTATTCTAATGCGCAGCATTTCTATATAAGATATACAACACCTTTGTATTTCTTTGTATTTCTTTTTGCAGTTTGCTGTGTGCTTTTTATTTTAAATAAAATTCAGGACTTGTATAAAAAATTAGTTCTAACCTCATTTGTTTTATTCTTCTTTGCTCAATCTTATTATTACCTGTTTAATGGAAAACTGGCTAATCATTTAGCTTTAAGAATAGCATATATAGAAAATAATTTTGATAATTCTGAACGAATAGGATTATTTCAAAGCGGTGTTACGGGTTTCTTTTTAAATAATGTAATTAATCTTGATGGCAAAGTTGATCACGTGGTTCAGCAGTATGCTTTCAACAAAAACTTTGAAGCTTTCCTGGATAGCATGAAAGTTAATGTTGTTATCGAGTGGAGAAATGATTTTAATGTTAATGTAGATGAGAAATATTTTTCAGAACACTGGAAGCTGCTTGAAAAAGATATAGGTGACGGAACAACAGCCTGCTTTGTCAGAATTGCCCTAAAAACATCTGCTCCTTCTCGGTGATTACAAGAAGATAAAGGATGAGGTTAGAAAAAGTAAACAGGAATTTTTTATTTAACATAGCATAAATTTGAACCTGACTATCTCAATTATCACTGTTGTAAAAAACAATAAAGAGTTTATTGAGGATTCCATCAAAAGCGTACTCACACAATCATATCCCAATATTGAATATATCATTGTTGACGGAAACTCCACTGATGGTACACTTGATATCATAAAAAAACTTGCTTCGCACAGCGAGTATAATACGAAAATTTCTAAATGGATAAGCGAGTCGGACAGCGGAATATATGATGCTATGAATAAAGGAATTAATCTTTCAGCAGGTGATGTTATAGGTTTTCTACATTCAGATGATCTGTTTTCCGGTAACGATGTGATTGGAAAAATTGCAGGTAAATTTATTCTGGCAAATGTGAATGTTGTTTATTCTGACCTTGTTTATGTAAGCAGGAAGAATATAAATAAAACCATCAGGTACTGGAAAGCGGGCAAATTTTCTGAAAACTCTTTAAAATTTGGCTGGATGCCTCCCCATCCAACTTTATTTGTAAGGCGTTCCTTGTATGAGAAATGCGGTTTATTTAATATTGGTCTGAAAGTTGCGTCAGATTATGATATGACACTCAGGCTGCTGAAAAATAATCCGGATTCGGTTTATTATTTAAATGAGGTTCTCGTAATAATGAGGCTTGGGGGGAGAAGTAACAGGAGCCTGAAAGATGTTTTAATAAAAAGCAGTGAGGATTATAAAGTGTTAAACAGAAATGGTTTTTCATTCCCGGCTTTTACATTGTTGTTAAAAAATATCAGGAAACTAAACCAGTTTTTAAAATTAACCGATAGATGATGCTTGAAAATCTGTATTACAAAATATAATTTCATTAAGAGTGCTTATTCATTTTGTAAAATTCAGGGTATAGAGATTATTCTAATAACAGGAGCTGAATGATTTACCTTATAATCTTCTTTACAAGCCTTGTTCTCACAATTTTTTTCACACCTGTAATGATAGATTTTTTCACAAGGATAAAAGTTGTTGATATACCGGGAGAGCTGAGAAGAATAAATAAGTCTGTTGTTCCTAGGATGGGAGGGATTCTCATTTATGTTATTGTGATGATTTCGACCATAAGCTTTTATGGAGACCTTAATTCTATAAGGTTTTTTGTTTTTGCTTCGGGTATAATAGTGCTTCTTGGTATAGCTGATGACATAGTTGGAGTTAAATGGACACACAAATTTATTATCCAGTTTTCGATGTCCATCTTCCTTTTATATTTCCTTGCACAGGATTTTGATGTAATATATTTCTTTGGTCTTATACTTCCTTATCCGTTTAATTATATCCTGGTCGTTCTTTTTATTGTAGGGACTATTAATGCAGTTAATCTGCTGGATGGACTTGATGGTCTTGCAAGCGGTTTTTCATTGATGGTAATTTTTATCACTTTTCTAGTAGGGTTTAATTCAGATAATAAATTTCTCCTCGTTCTTACTTCAAGTTTAATGGGTGCTTTAATAGGATTCCTTAAATTTAATGCTTATCCCGCAAGGATCTTTTTGGGCGATACGGGAGCTTATGTTCTTGGTTTCTTTCTTGTGACAGCAACAATTATGGCGTCAACAAATGCAGCCAGCCATGTTCTTGATTTGACCTTTCCGGTAATTTTAATGACAGTTCCTATTGTTGATACGGTTAAAGTTATGGTAATACGACTTTTTGAAAAGCGAAATCCTTTTATTGCGGACGCATCTCATATTCATCATGTTATTATCAATAAGATTCCTAATCATAAAATTACTGTGTTTATAATTGAAACTTTTACTCTCATTTTTGCCGCCGTTTCACTTTATTACCTTCGTGGGAACAAAGATATAGCAATGGTTTTATTCGGTATTCTTTCAATACCTCTTCTTTTAATTCATTTCATAGTTAAGTTCTTGAGAAGACCTGTTTACCCCGAAGCAGTAACAAAAATTTATCATCGGTTTCCTCAGATTTTTATTAATGTTTATACAAAATATTTAATTCCTCTAATTGCACTTTTTTCATTTGCTTTACTTATTGGTCTTGCACCCGTAAAATCAGATACAAGCGATCTCATCATACTCTTATCAATACTTTTTGTAATTCTTCTTTTGGTCTACAGCCTTATCAATTACCAGAAGAATAAATACTTTAATGATATACTTGTCTTTTTCAATCTTATGCTTTTTCTTCTTTACAGCAATTATTCGGAACAGATAAACTACCTGTTTGATGTATCGGGTATTTTTGAAATCAGTTCCATCAACCTTATGATATTTTTACTTCTTCCCAGTGTTGTATTTTTCTTTTTTTTCAGGGAAAAGATTTTGCAGAAAAGAGTTCCATTTTTTTCCGGTATTGACCTGATCATACTGGTTTTTATTATGCTGCTTTCAGTCTCATCAAACTTGCTGCCCACAAGGCAGTTTGCAAATGCCAACATGGTCCTGTTTCATAGTTTCCTTATATATATTTTTTATAAAGTTTTTATTCTTTTACGAACAAAGTTTCGGCTGGCAATTTTTTTCCTCTCTTTTCTTATTCCAATTGTCTTATTGGTACATTTGCTCATTACTCAATAAAATATAAATGTATAAATATTTCCTGTTCTTATTAATATTCACTGGAATACTTTTTCCACAGGTTGTTTTTGAACCCGCCTATTCTTCAGTTTATAATTTTCTAAACAGGCTTTCCATAAAAGGTATAATTGTTTTTAACGATGAGCTTCGCCCCGTTTCAAGAAAACTGATTGCAGAAAAACTTCTTGAAGCCGAAAGCTTTATTGATGAACTTACTGTAACTGAAGGTGAAGAGCTTATTTATTATAAAAAGGATTTTTATCCTGAAATATTAATTATCCTCAGTTCAGATGAACAGGAAACAGTTTTCTTTAAAGATGATAAGGATGCAGGATTCAGGACTTTCTTTTTTAGAGATAAGAACTTTTCAATATCTGCAGATCCTGTTTTGGGTTTTATTTATAGAAGACAATACAATGATAATTACAGGGAGAGATATAATGGTTTTATGTTTTCAGGATACTACCAGAATGCGGGTTTTAATTTTTATTTTAGAGATAATGAAGATATCGGCAATACAGTTGATGTTGAAAAGAGAGTTTCGCCGGAACCGGGTATTGTAAAACATTCATTTAATGGAAAGAGTCTTCAGTTCAGTTCTGTCAGAGGTATGATCTCATATTCCTGGATCTGGGGAAGTATTGATTTTGGGAAAGAGAATATTGAATGGGGAAGCGGCAGAAGAGGACAGCTTATTTTAAGCAATAAGGTCCCTTCCTTTCCTTTTATAAGATTAATATTTAAACCGGTTGACTGGCTTCAGTTCCAGTATATACATGGCTGGCTTCAGTCAGGAGTAATTGATACAAATTCAATTAGGGAAACTCTTGTACCTGCAAGAGAAAGCTACCAGCAGGTTAGTAAGTTTATTGCTTCTCACATTATATCACTTTACCCATTTGATAACCTGAGCTTTTCCATTGGTGAATCAATTATTTACAGCGATAAGCTTGAGCCGCTTTATTTTATACCTGTTCTTTTTTTCAGGCTTGCTGATCATTATAATGGTGATTCGGGTGATAATGCGCAGGTTTTTATAAATGCTGCTTATAAATATTATCCTCTTCGTGCAAAGCTGTACGGTACTTTTTTTATTGATGAGTTATCATTAACCGATGTATTAGAAGGAGGAAATTTATATTCCACGGGTTTTACAACCGGCTTAAGTTTTGTTGACCCGATTATCAAAAATTCTGAACTTATTGTAGAGTATACTCGTATTGACCCTTTTGTATATATGAACTCCGATGATGTTCAGCTTTATACAAACCACAACTATCAATTGGGGCATTGGATTGGCAGTAATGCAGACGAGTTTTATGTTTCCTACAAACAATGGCTAACGAGAGGATTTATGGTTGACCTATGGGGAGAATATGTAAGAAAAGGTCAGACTGAATTACCGGTTCAGCAATATCAAACTCCATATCCGGATATACTTTATGGTTCAAGATTGACAATGAAAAAAGCTGGTGTAGAAATCCGTTATGAGATCTTTAGAAATTTATTTGGAAGAGTTTTTTATTCTCATTCGGAAATTTTGGATGAAGAATCGGGAAGAATTCCTGTTTTTAAGTTGGGTTCAAATAATATTTTTGGATTTCTCTTCAGCTACGGTTTTTAATTTATAATTTACAGCCAATATAATCAGGATTTTAAGAACCTTGCATATCTTTTAGCTTAGTAAAGTATGCCTTTTCCTCTAATTCTTTCTATATTTATTACTCAAATTCTTAAACAAAAAAGAGTAAGATTTTAATGAAAGGTATAATTCTTGCGGGGGGTTCCGGTTCCCGGTTATATCCTATAACTAAAGTTTACAGTAAGCAGCTAACGCTTATTTATGACAAACCTCTTATTTATTACCCATTATCAATACTGATGCTCGGGGGAATAAGAGATATATTAATAATTTCAAATAAGCAGACAATCCCGCATTATCAAAATTTGTTTGATAACGGTGATCATCTTGGATTAAATATTTCCTACAAAATACAGGAAGCTCCAAGAGGAATAGCTGAAGCATTTATTCTTGGGAAAAATTTTATCGGGAAGGACGATGTTGCATTGATCCTTGGTGATAATATCTTTTACGGCAACCTTGATTTCTTTTACCAGGCTTTACAAAAAAATAAAGGAGCAACGATATTTGGTTACCGTGTGCAGGACCCTGAGAGGTATGGAATAGTAGAGTTCGATGAGAATGGTAAAGCTCTTTCAATAGAAGAAAAACCACAGAAACCCAAATCGCAGTTCGCTGTACCTGGTTTATATATTTATGATAATGAAGTTTGTGAAATTGCAAAAAATTTAAAACCATCTGGTCGTGGAGAACTGGAAATAACAGATGTTAACAGGGTGTATTTAGAGAGAGATAAATTACAAGTGGTTCTCATTGGGCGTGGTGTTGCATGGCTCGATACGGGAACACCGGAAGCACTTTTAAAAGCTTCAAATTTTTTTGGTGTAATTGAAGACCGGCAGGGATTGAAAGTTGCCTGTGTAGAAGAGATTGCTTATAATCTAAAATTTATAGATAGAAATAAATTTGAAAAATTAGTTAACTCTATACCATCATGTTTATATAAAGAATATCTAGAGAAATTACTAAAAGAATCTGATGGACATTATTAAAACCGATTTGCAAGGATTGCTTGTAATTCATCCAAAGGTGTTTGCTGATAGCAGGGGATATTTCTTTGAATCTTACAGAAAAGAATTTTTATATGGATTTAATTTCGATTTTGTCCAGGATAATATTTCCAGATCAAAGAAGAATACAGTCAGAGGTCTTCATTACCAGGTAGGAGAGTTTGCACAGGGTAAATTATGCCAGGTTATTTCAGGCCGAATTCTGGATGTTGCGCTAGATATAAGGATTAATTCTCCTACATTCGGTAAACATTTTTCGCAAGAGTTATCTGAAGAAAATCATGTTATTGTCTGGATTCCTCCTGGTTTTGCGCATGGTTTCTCTGTTTTATCTGATGAAGCAATATTTATGTATAAATGTACTGCTTATTACAGTAAAGAAAATGAGAGAGCAATCTTATATAATGATCCGGAGCTTAATATTGACTGGAAAGTTGAAGAACCTGTTGTATCTGAAAAAGATCTTGATGCGAAATTATTTAAGGAAATTAAGAAAGATTTTGAATTATAAATTTTTAGGTAAAATAAATGCAAGTGCCCCTTCTGGATCTTAAACCTCAATATAAATCTCTAAAGAAAGAACTTGATGAAGCTGTTATTAGGATTGCCGAATCACAGTATTTTATACTTGGGCCCGAAGTTGAAAAAATGGAGAAAAACCTTTGTGAATACCTGCAGTGTGGATATTCTGTTGGCATATCCTCAGGAACCGATGCCTTACTGGTTGCTCTTATGGCAATTGATATCCATCCCGGTGACGAAGTAATTGTACCTTCTTATTCTTTTTTTGCAACAGCAGGTGTTGTTGCAAGACTTAATGCTAAACCTGTTTTTACAGATGTTGATCCAGTAACTTTTAATATTGATCCAAAAGATTTTGAAAAAAAAATTACACCGAATACCAAAGCTGTAATTCCGGTTCATCTTTATGGTCAAAGCTGCGATATGGATTCGGTTGTGAAAATTTCATCAAAACATAAAATAAAAGTTATAGAAGATGCTGCCCAGGCAATCGGTGTTCAGTACAAAGATGGTAAGTTCGTTGGAACAATTGGTGATATTGGCTGTTTCTCTTTTTTCCCAAGTAAAAATCTCGGCTGTTTTGGCGATGGTGGGCTTGTTACAACAAATAACA
>Ga0154732_1019_pt2 | contig 9371 bp, 9 predicted proteins | sample Rifle2008BG16ft_FD_105740 | JGI IMG/M metagenome (GOLD analysis project Ga0154732, IMG submission 105740) | Ignavibacteria bacterium RBG_16_34_14 | reverse complement strand
CAGAAGATGGAGTTCACCCGAATCTTGCAGGCTATAAAGTTATGGAACCGATTGTTCAGAAGTCTATTAAAGAATTATTGGAGAAAATAAACCGATAGTGGGATATTGGTTTATGATCACTACTTAGGACAGTCACGAAACACTTCGTGATAAAAATATTCTTTCAGATCACTTAGAAAAAAGCTAACTAAAAAAGCAAAAGAAAAAGGTTTTGAATCAGATGAAGATGTTTTTAAAGCCTTATCTTGATAAATCTTGAACTTGCACTTGAACTTGTTTCTACTCCGCCCTCAACGCATTTACAATATTTAACCTTGCTGCACGTACAGAAGGTAAGAAGCCGCCTACTATTCCCATAAAGACTGCAAAGATTAACGATGAAATTACTATTGATGGTGAAAGTGTAAATGAAAATGCAATTTCAGACCAGGAATTCCAGTTCAATGTAGAGATAGAAATTAACTGAAGGAATGATGCAAGCACTATTCCAATTACTCCTCCGATTAATGCCAGTGTATATTTGGTTTCTTATTATTTTCCGCGCATTCTTTCAGATAAATATTCATAAGATTTTGATAAGGAATATCAATCTCAGAAGCTAATTTCTTAAAATATTCTACGGTATCATTTTCTATACGTATTGATATTTGCTTTTTAAGTTTCTTTATATAAGGATTTTTAATGGATTTTGAAAAATCATATTCTTTCTTCATTTTATTTCACCTCATAATAATATTTACTTTCAGATTTTATTGCTTTTCTTGCTGAAATGATTCGAATAACATCATCATTTTCTTTGTAAGTATGAACTACAACAAGGATTCTTAATTTGTTAGAAATACCTAAAATAATAAATCGTTCTTCATTAATTGAATGTTCTGGATCAGAGATAAGTCTTGCTTTTTCATCAAAGAACACAGTCTTCGCTTCCTCAAAAGAAACTCTATGCTTTTTAATATTCTCAAAATTTTTGTTTTGATCCCATTGAAAACGGATATCACTCATAAAGACATTATAATGATATTATAATTATATGAGAATTTATCAAAAACGCACTTAACAAGCAATTCACCCAATAGCTTTTGTGTATTTAGTTGCTATACTTCTACTCTGCTCTCAACGCATTAACAATATTTAATCTTGCTGCACGTATAGAAAGGAAGAAGCCGCCAATGATTCTCACAAACACTGCAAAAGTTGGTGGAAAACAACTCTATATTTCGTCCCATACGGGACTTGGAATTATCAGGCAATTAGATTTTCTATAAATATTTCGTCCTTAAAAGGACTTTACTGATAATTAACTTATCATAAATGTTTTTAGTCCCGTTAGGGACAAAATATTTATAGAACTAAATTTTTATATTTATTCAAAAGTCCCATCGGGACGACATATTAAAGATTTAATATAATGGAAATAATTTTGGAATGTTAAACCTTGGGGTTTCCAAAACCTCCGAAGTTTTTGTTTAATGGTTTTACTCAACCTTCAAAGCATTTACAATATTTAACCTTGCTGCACGTACAGAAGGTAAGAAGCCGCCAGAAGTTGATAGTTATAAAAAATGAGTTTAGTTTTACATTAAATAATGGATTAAGAAAATGACTTTAAAGAAAACCAAAACACACGTTAAGATAAACCGGAAAGACTGGGAAAAAATGAAGAAGAATCCCGCATTAGCAGAAGCAATTGAATTGTTCGAGGATATATCTGATCTTGGGGAAGCAAAAAAAGTACGCGGCAAAAGTCTTACAATTGATCAATACCTGAAAAAACGTAGATTATAAAATCCTTATCGAACCTTCTTAACTCTCCGCTTGAAATTAATAATCACTATTAAACCTCCGGGGTTTTAGAAACCTCGGAGGTTTTGTTTAATAAGTTACTCCGCTCTCAACGCATTAACAATATTCAACCTTGCTGCACGAACAGAAGGGAAGAAGCCGCCGACTATTCCCATAAAAACTGCAAAGATTAGAGATGAAATTACTATCGGGACTGAAAGTGTAAATGAGAATGCAATCTCAGACCAGGAATTCCAATTCAAAGTAGAGATTGAAACAAGCTGAAGGAATGAAGCAAGCACTATTCCTATTACTCCTCCGATTAATGCAATTAACAAAGACTCAAATAAGAAAACAGTAAGAATACTTCTCCTGCGGAAACCTAAAGCACGCAGCGTTCCTATTTCAACAGTGCGGTTTGCAACAGCAGCATACATAGTTATTGTTGCTCCAACAATAGCACCAATACTGAAAATAACAGTGATAAATATTCCCAGCACTCTTATGAAGGTTGCTAAGAATGAGGATTGTTCAGCAAAAAAATCCTGTTCCTTTTTAACTTCAAACTGGTTCAATCTTCTTTCGCTGGTAAAAGCTTTTTTAAATTTTTCAAAGTTAGCGGCATTATCCAATTTTAATGTAACAGATGAAACTGTATTGCCTCTGTTAAAAGCATTCTGCAGTTGTAAAGCATCACCCCAGACTTCGGAATCAAAACCGCATCCATCAGTTGTAAATTTGCCGACAATTGTCCAGTTATCACCCGCAAATTTTATTTTCTTGCCAACCTGGGAATTTTGAAAATTCTTTGTTACAGATTCGCCCACAATAAGCTCACGCAAAGAAGGATTGAACATTCTGCCTTCAATAATTTTTATATTCGGACGTAATTCTAATACTACTGGTGATACTCCTCTTACGGTAATATTGCTTATACCGCCGCCAAATTTATCCAGATTAATAATTACAACAGGTTCATTAGAAATAACCTGTTCACCTGTTTTGGATTTAGAAATGTAAGGCAGTGTCCTTATAACATTTTGTGTTTCACCATCAACTATGCTTGAGATTTCACCATTTGCATTCTTCCTTACAACTTTAGCATTATCAGGTGAACCTGTTGCAACTAAAGTCTGTTCAATACCTTCAGCCATCATTAAAACAGCAGCAAAAACAAATACAACCAAAGCAATACCGGCAATGGTTATAAATGTGGTAAGCTTGCGTGATTTAAAATTTGATAGAGAATATTTGAAGGGGACACTTAGATATTTTACAAAATAATAGAGAAGTGAAATTATTGGAATAATTATTATGAAAATTGCCCAAATTATTCTCTTGTGTTTAAAAGCGTGAATTATCATTGCGATAAAGAAGCTCAAAATTGCTACAATAAAAAGTCCAAGTAATATTTTAATGCTAAAATCCATTATATTCTCCGATGAATTCGATTAAGGTATTTTTAATATTTTTTTATTTCTTAAACTAAATATGACGTTCATGTCTTACACAAGTTCAAGTGCAAGTAAACCCTATTTTGAAATTCTTGAACTTGCTTTTGCACTTGTTCGTTCATCCAACAAACCTCAATCCATTTACAATTTTAGTTGATAAAGCTCTTTGAACCGGGAAGATTGCTGCTGCAACTCCGATTATAATTACTGCACTGATTGCAAGTATAATTGTAACCGGTTCAACCTGGAAAATGGGGAACCATCCTTTTGGTAATACACTTTCAAAAAAAGCAACGATCGGAAATGTGAGAGCCAATCCAACTCCACCGCCTAATGCAGATATAAAAAGTGATTCACCCATTATCAATCCGATCAAATGTCCGCCGGAAAATCCTAAAGTTTTAAGAACTGCATACTCTCTTGTCCGTTCACGAGCAGCCATTATCATTGTATTGCCTAATACCAGCATTATAATTCCAACAATAATAAAAGATATAGCATTCATTCCTTCTATGATTGCACTACTTGCGGCAATAAATCCCTGCTGGAAAGCTCTTTCAGTTTCTGTTTTCGTTTCAGCAGGAGAGTTTTTGAATAGTGCATCAATTTTATTAGACACTGCAGCAGCTTCGTTTGGATTGTCTATCTTAATAGCAAACCAGCCAATCTCGTTTGCTCTTTCAGGAGATTCTTCAATCATTCTTTCATTCAGATACTCCCATTGAAAGATCATTGCTGTAGCATCCGTTGTTTTAAATTTCGGCTGATAAATTCCGCGGATAACAAAATCCCATCTGCCCGGGAAAATATCTCCTTCAAGAGTCATTACATCGCCGATTTTCAGGTTATATTGTTTAGCAATATCTCTCCCAAGAATGCATGCATTTCTTTCTTTCCTGAAATCCTCAAGCTCTTTTTTGTTTACAACAAATTCAGGGTAAACATCAAAAACTGTATTTGCATCAGCAGCAAACCGTGCAAAAAACTGGGTCTTATCTATGTAGATTCCACCGAACCAGTTGAAGAAGCTTACATGCTTAACTCCCGGCACTTGTTTTACTTTATCAAGATAGGCGTAGGGAAGAGGCAAAATAAAAGATACTGAATGTCTTGTAACAAGTCTGTCCGCCGCTGAACCTTCAACACCCACGTACCATGCTGTAACAACAGTGCGGAGTAATCCGAAAGCGATTACCACAATTGCCATTCCTCCTATAGTTAAAGCAGTTCTTAGTTTATGCCTGAAAGCATTCTTAAAAATTAATTTAATTATTTTCATGACTGCTCCAGAGTTAATTCACCTTTATCGAGATGATGTTTAATATGTGCTCTTTCTGCAGCATGAGGATCGTGAGTAACAATAAGAATTGTTTTTTTGAATTCTTTATTTAATCTTTCCACAAGAGTCAGGATTTCATCTGCGGAATTTTTATCAAGATCACCTGTAGGTTCATCGGCAACTAAGATAAGTGGATCTGTAACAATAGCTCTGGCAATTGCAACTCTTTGTTCCTGTCCGCCGGAAAGCTGTTTTGGATAATGATTCATCCTGTCACCAAGCCCGACAATTGATAAAGCAGTTTCAACATGTTTTTTTCTTTCTGCTTTGGATAATTTCGTAAGCAGGAGAGGAAGCTCAACGTTTTCGTAAGCTGTAAGTACTTTTATAAGATTATAAAACTGGAAAACAAAACCAACATTTGATGATCGCCATTTTGCAAGAGCAGACTCACTAAGTTTTGAAATGTCTGTTCCATTCACAACAACATCACCATTAGTTGGCTTGTCGATTCCCGCAATAAGATTAAGCAAAGTTGTTTTACCGGAACCTGAAGGTCCCATCAATGCAAGAAAATCCCCTTCATTTACAGTAAGATTTATATTATTGAGAACCGGAATTTCAAAACTATCTCTCCAGTAAGATTTAGATAAATTTTTAACCTGAATGATTTCCGACATTGTAACTCCTTAACTAGTTTTTAATTTTTTTTGTCATTCCCGTGAAAACGGGAATCTATTTTTATTAAGCAAAGCATTTGGATTCCCACTTTCGTGGGAATGACATTCTGGTTGTTTACTTCACAGTAACAGAAACACCATCTTTTATCTGCTGAGTTGGGTTATCAATTACTTGCTCACCATTTTCAATTCCTGAAAGTACCTCCATATAATTTCCAAATTCTCTTCCTATTGTTATCTGAATTTCAACAGCTTTATTATCTATAACTTTATATACAACTTTCTTTTCTTTCCTCGTAGCCACTGCAGATAAAGGAACCATAAGCAATGGCGGTTCATCAACTGAAGTTTGTTTTTCCTTTCCTTTTAAGAAAAGAACTTTTGCACTCATCTCAGGAAGAACTTTGCTGTCATAATTCTTAAATCCTACTTTAACCATAACAGTTGCCTTTGATCTGTCGGCAGTTGGAACGATCTTATCAACAAAACCTGCATAGCGAACGTTTAGATAAGCATCAAGAGAAATCTCACAATCCTGCCCTACGGTAATTTTCTGGATGTTGGATTCAGAAACATCAGCTTCAACCTGGAGAGAAGTCATATCTGCAATGGTAACAACAGCAGCACGCGAATTTACTCCTGCGCCAAGAGGTGCAACTATTTCACCGACATCTGCATTCTTTGTTAAGACAGTTCCATCAAACGGTGCACGGATAATCATATTTTCCAACGCAACTTCAATAGACTGGATTTGAGTTTTTGCAAATTCAATTGATGCTAAAACTCTTTTATAAGTTGTTTCCGCGATTTCCAGGTTGCTTTTAGAAACAACTTTAGAATTAAATAATTCCTGCTGACGCTTATAATTATTTTCAGCTTCCATCAATTCAGTTTCATAAAGCTTCAGATTAGCTTTGGCTTCATCGAGTTGTGCACGGATATCACTGTCTTCAAGCCTGGCAATTATCTGGTCCTTTTTAACTTTATCACCTTCAACCACACCAAGATATGCTAAACGTCCGGTACCTTTTGAAGCAACAGCAGCTTTTCTCTGCGCTACAATATAACCGCTTGCCTGCAGAACAGCATCTGATTGAGAAGGGGATTGCAGACTTACCGAAGTCAGATTAACTTCAACTTCTGATGCGAACCAGCGATCCCAGGAACTAATTATAAAAATTACAGCAATTGTTAATAAGACTAATACTCCAATCCAGGTATAAAGCTTTTTATTTTTACCCGGTGGTGAAGAATGTTCTTCCCTTTTAGATTTATCAATTCTTAATGAGTTGAGGTCTGCGTTTTTAGTTTCCAATTAACTGAAACCTGAATTTTTATAGTTAGAAAATTACAAAAAAATTTATAATGTTTATAACCCAGATTAGGTGAATGACAATAAAAAATCGGTAAACTGATTTGAACTTAATGTCATTTTCATTATTAATTTTATAGCCGATTGTTTCCATTATTTTTATAACTTATTTTTCAATTAAAATAAAGAGTCAAATATTATTACCTAAAATCCGGGAGAATTTTTATGAGAAGAGCTTTCATTACTCTATTAGTATTCACCTTAATATTTCTTTCCTATATAAATGCACAAAATGAACGTAAAGAGATAGGTAACCTTGTAATTGAGGGAATCCCGGATATTCCTGAACGAATAAGCGAAAGGATATTTCAATATCAAAATACAAGGGGGGTATCATTTTCCGGATGGCTGCCTTCAGGTAAAGAAATTTTGATTCGAACAAGGTTTGGAGAAACAAATCAGGTTCATAAAGTAGATATGCCGGGAGGCGCAAGAAAGCAACTGACATTCTTTCCTGAACCTGTGAATGGAGCTTCCATTTGCCCGGATTCCTCAAAGAATACTTTCTTATTTATTAAAGATATTGGCGGGGGAGAGTTTTATCAGGTTTTTTCATTTGATATGAAAACCGGAATCTATAAGATGCTTACAGATGGAAAATCCAGGAATAGCAATCCGGACTGGTCTAATAAAGGTGATAAATTTACATTCAGTACAACTAAAAGGAATGGAAAAGATACAGATGTTTACCTGATGGATATTGAAAATAATTCCGAGGTCTCCTTAATTACTGAAGGTGGAAATTGGTCAGCAATAGATTGGTCACCTGATGATTCAAAACTTCTTGCAGTTAAATATGTATCTGCTAATGAATCTTACATTTACCTGCTCGATTTAATCACAAAGAAATTAGAGCAATTAAATCCATCGTCTGAAAAGATTGCCTATAATAATTTGCTGTGGTCAAAAGATGGAAAAGGAATTTTTATAGTGTCAGATGAAGGAAGTGAATTTCAACAATTGAAATATTATGATATTGCAACTAAAAAATTTGCAGTGATAACAAATGAAATTAATTGGAATGTTGATGAAATTGAATTATCCGAAAATGGTGAAATGCTTGCATTTACTATTAACAAAGATGGGATGAGTAAATTATATCTTATGGATACCAAAACTAAAATATATAATCAGGTAGAAATTCCAACTGGTTTAACTTATAGTTTACAATTCAACCAGACTGATGAAGAGCTAGGTATGGTAATAAATACTCCCAAATCTCCCGGAGACTTTTATTCATTAAATTTGAAAAACAATATTCTGGTAAGATGGACTTTTAGTGAAGTAGGAGGACTAAATACCGATAATTTTGTTAATCCAGAGCTTATTTATTTCCCAACCTTTGATGAAGTTAATGGAAATAGAAGAATGATTCCGGCATTTTATTATAAACCACAAAAAACCGATTCTCCTTTCCCCGTCTTAATTGATATACATGGAGGACCGGAAAGTCAGGAAAAGCCATCTTTTTCAAGCTTTATACAATACTTAGTTAATGAAATGGGAATAGCTATCATTCTTCCAAATGTCAGGGGTTCATCAGGATATGGTAAAACATATTTGAAATTAGATAATGAGTACAAGAGAGAAGAATCTGTTCAGGATATAGGCAAGCTGATTGAATGGATTAATGAACAGCCAGAGCTTGATGCTTCAAAGATTGCAGTTTATGGAGGATCGTATGGCGGATATATGGTTCTTGCATCAATGGTTCATTTTAATGAAAAGATAAAATGCGGAATTGATGTTGTCGGTATAAGCAATTTCGTAACTTTTTTAGAAAACACTCAGGATTACCGTAGAGATCTTAGACGGGTTGAATATGGTGATGAAAGAGATCCTAATATGCGCGAATATCTGGAAAAGATTGCTCCATTAAATAATGTAAAAAAAATTAGTAAACCTTTATTTGTAGTACAGGGATTAAACGATCCTCGTGTTCCTGTAACTGAAGCAGAACAAATTGTAAAGGCAGTCAGGGAAAATGGGAGAAACGTTTGGTACCTTCTTGCTAAAGATGAAGGACATGGTTTCCAGAAAAAGGTAAATAGGGATTATCTGCTTAATTCTACAATCCTATTTCTTGAAGAGAACCTGTTAAAATAAACTAATTTTTTCAGTAAAATCTTTGCAGTAAAAATCTTAAACACAGACTTTCTTAAGTTATATTCTAATTCATAAAATCTTTTGAATAGATTCTAAGTGCATTTTAATATGTGATAGTTTAAATTGTTACAGTTATTACTTAGTTATTTTGGCATGAGCCTGAAACTTTTACATTTCTTTGAAACTTGCTTCGCAAAGCGAGGCAGAATCATTAAATTAATTTTGTGTCTTATAGTTTTCCTGCCAATAATCGTTTACTCTCAGGAAGTTCGTTTCAAACATTTAACTATAAATGAGGGACTATCACAAAATGCTGTCTTTGCCATACTACAGGATAGCAAAGGCTTTATGTGGTTCGGTACCAAAGATGGTCTTAATCGTTACGACGGCTATTCTTTTACTGTTTATCAGCATAACTCATTTGATCGGTCTTCGATTTCTGATAATTACATTACTGCATTATTTGAAGATAGTCACGGTATTATCTGGATTGGAACATTAAGTGGGGGAATAAATTGTTTTCGACGTGAGACCGAAACTTTTGAACGTATTCCTTACAGCTCATCTGCTTCCAGAAATTTTAGTACAAGTGAAGTACTTGCTATCGCCGAAGATTCTATCGGTAATATCTGGGTAGGTACAAGAGGCGATGGATTATTCCGTCTTTCAGTTAAGAAAGGTAAAGTAAATTATAA
>Ga0154732_1160_pt1 | contig 9580 bp, 5 predicted proteins | sample Rifle2008BG16ft_FD_105740 | JGI IMG/M metagenome (GOLD analysis project Ga0154732, IMG submission 105740) | Ignavibacteria bacterium RBG_16_34_14 | reverse complement strand
CAGCATTAAAATTTTCTTCATATACTCCTGCATCTCTTATCCCGCTAATAATTTCACTTACTTCTTTTCCTAATACATCGTAAACAGTTAATCTAACGAAGCTGTTTTGGGGGACAGAATATTTTATAATGGTAGATGGATTAAATGGGTTTGGATAGTTATTGAATAATTTAAAATCTGTTAGAGAATTATAATTATCATCAACTCCTGTAACTTCAACCCAGGTGTAGAGTATCCGGGTTGTATTTACCCAAGCAGTACCGTTCCACGTTTGATTAGTCCCATTAATTAACAAGTCATTGGAATCATATGTATTTGTTGTCAGAGCATTATTCTGCCAATCACTGCTGACCCAGGTTTGATAAAGACGTGTTAATTGTAAAGTCCCGTCATAAGTATAAACATACCGGTTTGAATTATCCCATCCTGTTCCATTCCAGGTTTGGTAGAGTTGAACAGTGCGGTTGTTATTTGAATCGTAAGTATTGGAATATCTGCCAGAATTAACCCATGCAGTGCCATCCCAGTTCTGATATGTAAGAAGAGTAAAGTTATTGTTAGAATCGTATACATACAAAATTTGAGTACTGTTAACCCATACAGCTCCATCCCAATTATATGATGTATACACAGTTACTTTATTATTTAAATTATAGGTATAAGTATATCTGTTTGTATTTAACCATACCGTGCCATCCCAATCTTGGTATGTATACTCTGAAAGAAGGTTGTTTGAATTATAACTGTATAAGTATTTAGTGCCATTCACCCACATTGCTCCATCCCATGTCCGGTATAACCTCTCAGTTCTATTATTATTTGAATCATAGGTAAATGAATATCTGGTAACATTAACCCAATTGGTTCCATCCCAGGTTTGGTATACATAATTATCGAAATCATTGTTTAATGTATATGCAATAACAAATCTGAATGAATTAACCCATGCAGTGCCATCCCAGTTCTGATATGTAAGAAGAGTAAAGTTATTGTTAGAATCGTATACATACAAAATTTGAGTACTGTTAACCCATACAGCTCCATCCCAATTATATGATGTATACACAGTTACTTTATTATTTAAATTATAGGTATAAGTATATCTGTTTGTATTTAACCATACCGTGCCATCCCAATCTTGGTATGTATACTCTGAAAGAAGGTTGTTTGAATTATAACTGTATAAGTATTTAGTGCCATTCACCCACATTGCTCCATCCCATGTCCGGTATAACCTCTCAGTTCTAAGATTATTTGAATTATAAGTATGAGTGTACGTATAATCATTTATCCAGACAGCACCATCCCAAATCTGAGCTAACTCTACATCTTGTGAACCAAACGAGTTATAGGTGATACTGTATTTTGAGTCATTCTCCCAGGCTGTACCATTCCAGTTTTGGTAAAGATATTCAGATACTGAATAGCCATCTGGTGTATAATACTGGTTTGAAATAACTCTTGTTTGAGAATTATCTTCCTCTTCAACTTCAAATGGAAGTTTTGGGATAATTTCTTCGTGTGGAAGTTTAATAAAAGGTTTTTCCTGAGGGAAAATGAGATTTGAATTAAAAGCTAAAAGGAAAAGTGGAAAATAAAAGCGAAACAAAGTATGCATACTGCCTCCTGTTTGTTATTGATGCTAATTTATTAATTATGAAAAACAGTTCTCATTAAGTCTAATAATCTGTTACAAATGTAATAATGAGACTCACTAAAATGAGTGGATATTCTCTATATTAAGTAGAATGTTTGGAACAGGTTTAATATTAAACTAAAATTTTTATAATATCAATAGATTGAGTGTGACTTATAACATTGGGTTGTTGCTTAAGAAATGAAATTTTATAAATCATAACTGACTAAACCCAAGTTAAGAAACTATTTGAAAGCTGAGTTTTGAGATTAAATACCACTTCCCTAACCATTTTTCCGCTTATCTATCTTTTCTTTACAAAAATCAATTTTTCAGTTAATTTGAACATAGATAACATTAATTTAAGTGATGATACAATAGGATTAAGCAGAGTGCGAATTAAATGAATCACTTCTGTTCAAAAGTTGGAGGTATAGGGTATAAAGGTATAAGAAATAATTTTACCCGTATACCCTATACCTATATACCTTATACCTTTGGAATATAATGAACCTAAAGTCAATCAGAATAAAACATAACATAAAGCTGCAGTTATTCCTTATATCTGCCGGACTCCTATTTATTTATAAGATGTTTTTTTATTCAGATACGTCCTTTTTGCTTAAGCTGCTGAATGAAATAATAGTATTCTCTACTGTTTTATTTATGGTGTTATACGCTAATGATCTTTTCAATGAAAAGAAATTTACTCCTTTATCTTTAGTAATGAATCTTGGAATACTCTGTGCAGTAATTTTTCTCGCTGTTCTTTTTTCTGATTCCTTGCTTCCGGTATTATTTGGAAAGATTAGCGATACTTTGAAAAATCCCGATTTCTTTTTTAAGATAATCTCATTTTTATATGTACTCTTTTTTGCCGCCGTTGTCTCTCAACTCTTCCTGATCTTTAAAGAATTGCATTTCCTAAAACAGAAAAAAAGCAGCAGCATTTATTTCACCACAATGGTTTGGTTTTTTCTTCTTGCTTCAATTACATCCATTATGGATTTCTTCCCTGAATTATCTTATATAAAAAATACTTTCTTTATTATCTCTATTATCCTGATAATTTTTAACTCAATTAAAATTTCCTGGATTGCATTTATCACTAAGAAAGAAAAGCTTTCTCTGCTTCTATTATCTGTAATAATTTGCGTTCTCTTTTTTGTTAATCTTTTCGGAAGCTCACATGAAAATTCACATTACCAGATCTTTTCAGGATTTTCTTCTTCCTTAGGAGAGTTTTATTTAATTATTATGATTTATGGCGCTGCGTATTTTATGGTTCTCTTCTTTACAACCTTATTTCATATTCCCACAGCAGAAGCCTATGACCGTAAAGCACAGGAAGTTTCATCACTTCAATATTTCAGCAAGCTTATTACCCAGGTTCTTGATTTTAATGAGCTTACAGAAACCATAACTGAGATTGCATTAAAAGTAAGCAATGCAGATGCAGCATGGATTGTCTGGAAATATGAAAGAGTTCTAAAACCTATTGCTCATAAAAATATCGGTTACCTGGATGCTGAACTTATAAATGATTTTATATTTAGAAATAAATCTTTTATTGAATCGCATTCTTCTTTTATTCAAAGCCTGGAAAAGTTTGAAAAAAGATCCCAGTTGAATGAACTATATTCAACTGTGTTAGTAGCTCCCATAGAAACACATAATGAAATAAGAGGATATCTTGCCGTAACAAAGAAAAGTGATTTTATTTTTGATGATGAAGATAAATCTGCAATTGATACTTTCTCAGATTATGCTTCAATAGCAATTGAGAACTCCAGGCTGCTTGAAGAATCAATTGAAAAAGAAAGGCTTGAAAAAGAGCTTGATGTTGCAAGAGAGATACAACGAAAAATTCTTCCTTCTAAAGATCCTGTTTATGAAAAGTTAAGTGTCTCTTCAGTATTTATTCCGGCATTTGAAGTTGGGGGAGATTATTATGATTTCTTTGAAATTGATGAAGACCCCGACAAAGTCGGGGCAAGCAAATTCGGATTTGTTATTGCTGATGTTTCCGGCAAAGGTATTTCGGCTGCTTTCATTATGGCGGAAGTTAAAGGAATATTTGAATCACTTTCAAAAACAATTGAAAGTCCAAAAGAAATTTTAACAAAAGCAAATCAGATTCTAAAAAGATCCTTAGACAGGAAAAACTTTGTAAGTGCAGCTTATGGCTTAATTGACTTCAAACGGGAAGTTATCTCAATTGCACGTGCCGGACATTGTCCTCTTTTGCTTGTAAGAGAGGGGAAAGTAGTTAATATCCGCCCACAGGGTATTGGTTTAGGTTTGAATTACGGAGATCAGTTCAATTTAACTTTGGAAGAAATTGAATTGGACCTGCGGGATAATGATATGATTGTTCTTTATACCGATGGAATTACAGAAGCTAAAAATCTTGATATGGAAGATTTTGGTGAAACAAAGTTTGAAACAATATTGTTAGACAATTCAGAAAAAAGTGCTGATGAAATCTCTAATGAAGTTATCAAAGAGATTTCCCAATTCAGTAAACATAATACTCAGCATGATGACATTACATTAGTTATCTTAAAATGGAAACCCCGGCAATCCGCCGAAGGCGGACGGGACAGGCAAAATTTAAAAATTCACGGAGAGAAAGAATGGCAGAATTCAACACCTCAGTTAAAAACCAGGGTGATATAAGTCTCTTGTACCTGAATGGGTATCTTGATGCTCATACAGCGTCTGTACTCGAGAATAACTTTTCTGATCTTATAGCTAAAGATAAGTTCAAGATAGTTGTAAACTTTAAAGATTTGGTATATATCAGCAGTGCAGGTCTTGGAGTCTTTATGGCTTTTATTGAAAAAATAAGGGAGAACAATGGTGATATAAAACTTACTTCAATGAGCGATAAAGTTTATAATATTTTTGATCTTTTAGGATTTCCTTTGCTCTATGAGTTCTACAAATCGGAAGATGAAGCTGTAAAAAAATTTGAAGAGACTGATAAACTTGAAAAGTAAAAGTAAAATAAAAGAGAAAAAGCTGCAGGTTAAAAGCAGAACTGAGAACCTCTCAAAGATAAGAGAGTTCATCCAGAACTTTTCCTCTTCCGCAGGCATTATGCAGGATACTATAGATAATATGATGCTTGCAGTAGATGAGGCATGCACTAACATTATAAAGCATGCTTATAAATCATATCCTGATGGGGAGATAATAATTAAAATTAAATATGAAGATAAAAAATTAATAATTACAATAATTGATTACGGCAAAGCGTTTCACCCGGAATCAGTTCCTGAACCCAATATTCAGGAATTTTATCGCCAGCATAGAGTTGGCGGACTTGGAATGTACCTTATGAAAACACTTATGGATGATGTAAAATATGTTTCTATCCCGGGCAAATATAACCAGGTATTGCTATCGAAAAGTATAAATTCTCCCAGGTAAAAAATGGAAACCTCAGAAAGTTTCAAAGTAAAAAGAAACCTGACAGCACTCGTTGAATTCAGCAGAGTGGTAAATGAAAGCCTCGATCTGAATTTCATTCTGAACAATGTTTTGTTTACTTGTATGGGAAAATTTCTTGCAACAAGAGGATTAATAGCGCTTAAAATAAATGGTGGTTTCCAGTTGAAATCTTCAAAAGGTATTTCTGAGGAATTACAAAAAAAATTTCCAAAGGTTAGTTTAAATGGAGATCTTCTTGAAGACAAATCACTTCAATCCTTTTTGGCAGAAAGCAAGCTTCAGGCTGTAGAGAAAATTAATTCATCTGATAAATGTCTTGGATTTATCTGCCTGGGTGAAAAGCTTAATCAAACACCATATTCTGAAGATGACAGGGAATTTTTAAAAACAATTCTTAACATTTCTGCAACAGCAATTCAGAATTCTGAAGTGCTGGATGAACTTACAAGAGTTAACCGTAAACTTGATTCAAGAATTCAAAGATTAAGCTCTCTTTTTGAACTTAGCAAAGAATTCGGCCTTGTAAATGAAAGTACAAAAGTTGCAAAACTATTGGTTTATTCTGTAATCGGGCAATTCCTCGTTTATAAATTTGCTGTTGTTACTTTTGAAGATGATGAAATGAAAATCCTCGAATCTAAAATTAGCAGGCAAGACCTTGAAAAGATATTTAAAGAATATAACTTAATAAACCTCAATACACCTTTAGACAAGGAGGAGATTCAAAAAAAATTCCCGGAACTGGATAAACAGAAGATTGAACTTGCTATACCAATGCAAATTCAAGGCAAAACTAAAGGTTTAATTCTTCTTGGTAAAAGAATAAATAATCAGGCCTATAAAAGAGATGATGTTGAATTTATTTCTTCCGTTGCAAGTCTTGCAATTATTTCACTCGAGAACCATAGACTTTTCCTTGAAGAACTTGAAAAACAAAAAATGGAAGAAGAACTGGAAATTGCTCGTGATATTCAAAAAAAACTTCTTCCGCAGACTATTCCTTCCTTTAGTCATTTTGATATTGCTGCAGCAAATTTATCATCAAGACAGGTTGGTGGAGATTACTATGATTTGATAACGCTTGATGATAAAAGCTTTTGTATTTCCATCGCAGATGTTGTTGGTAAAGGAGTTCCTGCTGCATTGTTAATGGCAAACCTTCAGGCTTTTTTAAAAATTATCTGCAAGCAGGGAATGAAATTAAGTGAAGCAACCGGTTTGATAAATGATCTTGTTAGTGAGAATATAACCGACGGAAAGTTCATTACTTTCTTCTGGGCTGTGCTTAATAATGAAGATGTGACAATTGAGTATGTAAATGCCGGTCATAATCTTCCTTTGTTAATAAGAAATGGTGAGATTCGAAAACTTGATAAAGGAGGAATGATTTTGGGGGTAATGAAAACTCTTACACCTTATGAATCTGAATTAATAAAATTAGAGAAAGATGATGTTATTCTTCTTTTTACAGATGGAATTTCTGAGGCAAAAAATACAAAGGATGAAGAATTCTCTGACGGAAGACTTGAAAAGCTTGTTTTGGAATTATCAGGACTGACTGCTCCGGAAATTCTAACATCAATTAAGAAAGAAGTTCAGAATTTTGCTTATGGTACTATTCAATCAGATGATATTACACTAATGGTAATTAAAGTGAAGTGAAGTGAGGTAACAGGCTATTTAAGAATCTTGAAATCGTCAGTCTGAGCGAAGTCGAAGACTGATGAAAATGTCACACTTCGACTACGCTCAGTGTGACAAAATAATTTTAATATAAGCTTCTCTTGCATTGAAAATCTTGAATTGACAAATAAAAAGTCAGTAATTAACATATGAAAAAAACAAAGGAATTTTTTATAAGAAACAGGAAGAGATTTATTGTAGCTATCTCTTTAGTGCTGATATTAATAGCTCTTATTAATATTTATTTTGTTGTAGAAGTTAGGGTTACTTCTAATGATGAATGTTTATGGATTCCAAAGAAAATTCAAAAAGACAGTGTCTTTATTTTCTTTGATCATGTTAAGGTTGGGGGCGTAACCTGGGAAGCAGGAATTAGAGATAGAGATCAGCTTATTGCTATTAATGATTCTGTTTTGGAAAATACATTTGCTGCCCAACGGATTTTGAATCAGGTTGAAGAAGGACAGTATGCTAAATACACAGTTAAGAGAAATGATAAAATTTTTACAACAGATGTCCGCATTAAAAAGTTATTCTTATTTCCAAGTCTTGCCTCCAGTTTACTAGGTCTCATCTGGATATTGATTGGTTTTGTTGTGTTGATGGCAAAGCCGGACGGGATGGTTCAAAAACTGTTTTATGGAATAGGTGCTGCTTACGTTCTTTTATCTACCCAGGTTATTCTGCAAACTGAAATGGTATCTGAATTTGCAGGTCTCGGCCCACTTTTAACTTTAGTCCTTGGTTATTTGTGGGCATTAAGTACATGTTTTCTTCCCTTCCTGTGTATCTATTTCTTCTGGACCTTTCCTAAACCCTTTAAGTTTTTAGATAAAAAATGGGTAAAATTATCAATATTCATTATTCCGGGAATACTTTTTATAGGCACGTATACAATTGAGTTGCTGGTTTTTGCTTTCAACAGAATTTCTTTTAATTCCTTCATTGTATTTATAAATATTCTGTCCATTCTGATTGGTGTAGCTAATATAGTTGCCTATGTATCGCTTTTCATTAATTATAAAAGATTAAAAACAAAAGAAGAGAGAAAGCCTGTATTTATTATACTTGCTGCATTTACTTTAGCAATAGCGGCTTCTATATATACTGCTTTTATTGCGCCCGCTATAACTGACACAGTATTTAATTCGCCCGAGTTTTACACACCAATAATTTTAGTTTTAATTCTACCCCTCGCATTCGGTTATGCAATCTTTAAATACCAGTTGATGGATGTTAGTGTTGTTATCAGGAATACAATTACTTATGGTACTGCAACAATTACAATTCTGGCAATTTATTTTTTAATTGTTTATTTCCTTGGGCAAACAATAAGCCGTGCAATCGGAACTGAGTACCAGGGAATTATTGCCGGTGCTGCTTTTATCATCTTTGCAATTGTCTTTCAATCTACAAAGAACAGGTTCCAGGATTTTCTTACACAAAGATTTTATCCTGAACAATTCGCTTATCAGAAAGTGCTGGTTAGCTTCAGTAATGAAGTCTCAACTTTGATCGGGCTTGATAATATTCTTGATTCAATGAAGAAAACTTATGTTGATGGTCTTAAGCTTAAAACATTTGCAATACTGCTTAAGGATCGTGAATCCGGGAAAATAAGACTGGCGAGAAGTGTGGGACTTTCAATTGAGCATCTTGAGCTTTCTGCACCAGGACTTATTCATTTTATAAAAGAAAGATCTCTCACATCACCGAACATTGCAATTGAACAGCACGATTATCAAAATATCTTTCCTGAAAATGCGCAGCTTCTAATTAGGGAGAACGTTTATACAATCATCCCGTTGGTAATTAAATCAAAAGCAATTGGTCTTTTACTATTTGGATTAAAACCTTCAGGTTCTCAGTTCTCCGGTAAAGATATAGAGTTGCTTTCTGCTTCTGCTAATCAATCTGCTATAGCGATTGAAAATGCACGGCTTTATGAATCTGAAGCTGAAAAGGATAAAATTGAAAGAGATCTTGAACTTGCAAGAAGAATTCAGCAAGGACTTTTACCAAAGTGCATTCCTGAAATGAACGGGCTTGATATCTGCGGGCAAATGGTTCCTGCTCAACAAGTCGGCGGCGATTATTTTGATTTGATTCCAATCTCGGATAAGATTCTTTATGTGATTGTCGGTGATGTTTCCGGTAAAGGTCTTTCTGCTTCTTTATATATGACCAAGCTGCAGACAATGATGAGACTTGCATGTAAAACTGAGCGTTCTCCCAAAGAAATTCTGATTGAAATAAATAAAAGCTTATATGAAGCCATTGAAAGGAATTGGTTTATTACATTAACACTTGCTTTATTCGATACAGAAAAGAGAACTGTAAGGTTCTGCCGTGCAGGACATATGCCTATACTTACTGCCAGGAACGGAACAGTTGATGTTTATAAAACACAGGGATTAGGACTCGGACTTGAGTATGGGTTAATCTTTGAACGTACTTTGATTGAAGAAGAAATTCCTCTCAGGGTAGGGGAGACTTATGCTTTCTTCTCTGATGGAATTACAGAGGCAATGAATGAAAAGAAAGATTTGTTTGGGGAAGATAAACTTACCGAGCTTCTAAAAAACCAAACTTTACGAAGAAGCACAGAGATAATGGATTTAGTCTGGAATGAAATAAAATCTTTCCGCGGCCAGGCTCCCGCAAGTGATGATATGACAATGGTACTGGTGAAGGTGAAGTAGTTCTTTTCTATGCTTCATAATAACCACAATTAGATTCTGCAAAAGCACTATTACCCTTTTCAAAGAAGCTTCATCATCTTCTTCATTATCATCATCTTCTTCA
>Ga0154732_1141_pt2 | contig 9587 bp, 7 predicted proteins | sample Rifle2008BG16ft_FD_105740 | JGI IMG/M metagenome (GOLD analysis project Ga0154732, IMG submission 105740) | Ignavibacteria bacterium RBG_16_34_14 | reverse complement strand
AAATTTTAATAATAATAATAATTTTAGTAATCGGAAACTAGAAAGGAGATGATAATTTGTATGTACCATCTAAAATTTTCTTTACAAAAGGTGTAGGAAGACACAAAGAATATCTTAGCTCGTTTGAGCTAGCATTAAGATCAGCAGGGATTGAAATATGCAACCTTGTAACAGTAAGCAGCATTTTCCCTCCAAACTGTAAAAGAATAACAAAAGAAGAAGGATTAAAAGAACTTCAGCCGGGACAGATTACATTTTCTGTAATGGCACGAAATGCTACTAATGAACCCAACAGATTAATTGCTTCTTCAATCGGCGTGGCATTGCCTGCAGATACAAATGCCTATGGATATCTATCGGAACATCATCCGTATGGACAAACCGAAAAAACCGCAGGCGAATATGCAGAAGACCTGGCTGCCACTATGCTTGCTACAACACTCGGAGTTGAATTTGATTCTGAAAAAGATTGGAGCGAAAGAGAAGATATTTATAAGATGTCAGGCAAGATCGTGCGTTCTTTTAATATAACACAATCTGCCGAAGGTGATAAGAATGGGTTGTGGACTACTGTAATAGCTGCAGGAATTCTGCTTCCTTAAAATAAGGATTAAATGATTGTTTGGTGAATTTACTTTCTGGATATTTTTCTGGATTATTGTTGCGATTTTATTTTATATTGATCTATATGTAACCGGTCGTCGAAGTAGCGCAATATCAGTAAAGTCAAGCTTAAAATGGAGCGGTGCCTGGATTCTCACCGCCCTTATCTTCAATGTTTTCATTTATTTTTATCTTGAAGAAGGGCATAAAAAAGCTCTTGAATTCATAACAGGTTACCTTGTAGAATATTCCCTTTCTGTTGATAACCTTTTTGTTTTCCTTCTGATATTCAAGGTAATGAATGTCTCTTCTGAAAACCAACCGCAAATTCTAAAGTGGGGAATTATAAGTGCAATAATATTCAGGATAGCTTTTATTTTTGCCGGCGTTGGATTGATAAAACTTTTTCACCCTATTATTTATCTTTTTGCTTTAATCCTGTTATATGCCGGATATAAAATGGCTTTTGGAGGAGAATATGAAGTTGACCTTGATCATAATCCTCTTGTGAGATTCGCTGTGAAATATTTCAAGCTGCTACCCGGTAAACATGGTAAACGTTTCTTTGTAAAAAAAGAAAACAAAATTTATATGACTACTCTCTTCCTTACATTATTGTTAATTGAATCTACTGATATAGTTTTCGCTGTTGATTCTATTCCTGCTATAATTGCAATTACCAGGGATGAGTTCATAATAATTACTTCAAACATATTTGCCATTCTTGGATTACGTTCCTTATATTTTGCTTTAGCTGGAATAGTTGATCTCTTTGCTTACATCAAGTATGGAGTTGCCATTGTTTTATTTTATGTGGGAACAAAAATGCTCGTCTCAGATTTTATTGAGATACCCACTATAATTTCATTATGCGTGATTATTTCTTGTCTTGGCGGCTCAGTTATTTTATCACTCGTGAAGAAAAAATCTTCTCCACCAGTAGACCTGAAAGATGAATAAGAAGTGCAAAAAATAACCCAACCAGCATCGGTTCAATTATATAAATATTATAATCGAAATTATTTCTTATAAAATACCAGGTTGTACTTGTAATAAGAACTAAAAACATTTCCGTAATAATAATTTTTTTGTTTACTCTTAAAATCGGATAATAAGAAGATATAACAGGGAGAATTATTGCAGGGATACAAAGCGAACCTATTGTGTACCAGATTTCAATTAGAGAAGGAATTGTATAAGCTAGTATAAGGGCAACTATTCCTGAGATTGCCAAACCTGCAATTGTGTAAGATTTAAGCTGGGTTTCTCTTGCATCTTTTTTCAGCCTGAAAATAAAATCTCTTCCAATTGTTGTAGCACTGAGAAAAAGAAAACTATTTGCAGTTGACATTATAGTTGCGAACATCGCTGCATAAAAAATTCCTTTCAATCCATTTGGTAAGACAACTTCAGAGAGTAAAGGAAAAGCATTCATAGGAATTTTAATATCCGGTAATAAGGCTCTTGCATAAAGCCCTGTTGATGTTGTAAGGAAATCAAATAAAAACCAGAAGAAGATAGAAATGATAATTCCTTTCATTGCAATATTTCCATTCTTTGCAGCATAACATCTCTGATGGAATCCCGGATCTGCAAACGTCCATAATGCGATTAAAAACCAAATAATTATAAATGTAATTGAGGCTCCCCCATTTAATTTGAGATGATTGGGAGGAAGTGCTTTGGTTAAATAATCCAATCCTCCTGCTGAGTTGTAACAGAAGACAAAGATTAATATAAAGCCTGCAAACATTACAAAGAATTGGATAGCATCAGTGTAAAGATCAGATTTATAACCGCCGCGGAATAAATAAATGAAAGAAAGAAAAAGTCCTATAACCAAACTGTAGACTATATTAATATTGAAAATTAGTGATATAAGATTTGCTGTCATTAAAATATATGGTGCGGGAGAAACAAGTAAAAAAACAATTGCAGCCGATAGAAGTCCTGTTCCTTTTCCATAAACTTCAGTAAGCTTATCGGGAATAGTAAAAAGAGATGCTTCTCTAATTTTCTTTGCAAAAAAGATTGCAAATAAAAAAGCAAAAATGTAGTAAGGAAATCCTTGTGTAAACCAGCTAACTATTCCATACCTGTAAGTGAACTCACCAACACCAAGAATTCCACCATACCATGTTGAAACAGTTGTAAGAACAAATATTTTTAATCCAACTTTTCTTCCTGATAATAAATATTCATCTGCTTCATCACTATATTTTCTTCCAGCCCAGAAGCCAACACCTAATACAACGGCAAAAAAGAAAATAATTATTAAAATATCAAGAAGATTAAGTGAAAGCATTTGATTTAGCAGCTTTAAAATTTCTTATAAGGAAAATTATTCCACCATTTATTTCAAGTAAAATTTTTTTAGATAAAGCAACATTGCTTGTGCTTTCTCTTTCACCAAATGGAAGGGTAATATTTTTTAGAGGATATTTCAAACCTCTTGAAGTGATCTTTGTTTTTTTATCAAAACCATAAAGGGAAATTATTTCACCTGGAAAAGTTTTTAGTTCAATTTTTCCTGTGTAAGGAACAAGAATTGATTCTTCGGCAATAAGCTTTAATTTTATTTTATTAAAGAATTTAATAACGATACCAATATTGCAAAAAGTATGATCAAGCCTGTTGCCTGTTACACCTAACATTATTACTTCACCAAAACCTTTTTGAATTGCGAACCTCAGGCATTTTTCAACGTCGGTATCATTCTGCCTTTTCCGTTTAATGATTTTTGATTTATCCTGGAAGAATTTAAGTGTATTTTCTTTTATTGAATCAAGATCGCCAATTATAAAATCGGGAATTAAACTAAGTTCCATAGCTTTATTTGCACCCCCGTCAGCACAAATCAGAGTTGAATAATTATTCTTCTGTAAAAATTGAATAATTCTTTTCTTTGGCGGTTTCCCGTTGGCAAGTATGATGCACTTTTTCAAATTATATCCGAATATTTATAATTAACTATTAATAGGTGTAGCACAGATTAATAATTTGTGCTACGTAAATTTTATAATCCTACCTGCAGTCCGACAAGAAAATTTCTTTCAGCAGCAGGGAAAAATTCTTTACCAATTGCGAAAGCAGAATATAAATTATCAAAAATATTATTTACCTGTACAAAAACTTTTGATTGAGTAAGAGCATTGAATAAATTGAATTCATAGCTTCCAAAAAAATCAGCTGCAAAATAAGCTTCATTTTTATTATCAGAATAACTAGCAAATCCCGGATATTGATTAAGATAGGAAGCAAGACTCTCATCATAATTATCGGAATAAAAATCTCCGACAAATTTTCCCGTTAATTTCAAATATAAACCCTTATGCCTGAAATTAATTCCGAAGTTTGCAAGGAAATCAGGAAAGCTGCTTATTTTGTTTCCATCCAAATTTAATTTTGTTATTGTAGTTGAATCTTCAGTCACATAATATTCGATAAACGTGTTACCTTTATCAATGGTGTTTTTACTGTAAGTTGCATTACCAAAAATTTCTAAATTGTTAAATAATTTTGCTAACACAGAAACTTCAATTCCCTGGTGAACAGTTTTATCAATATTCCCGGTAACAGGTTGCCCAAATCTATCAACCTGACCGTTTGCAACTATTTCATCATTAAAAAGCATATAGAAGACATTTAGAGACACATTGAGATTTCCTGTATTAAATGAAGTTCCGATTTCAAAATCATTCATTGCTTCCGGCTTAACAAAAGGATTATCAAAATTATATGAACCATACGGGTTTTGCCCAAACTGCGGAACTTTCCCTGCACTCGATTCTGCAGCATCATAATAATTTTTTAATCGTGGTTCTCTTGTAACCCTTGCAAAAGAAAAATAGATGTTCTGATAAGGAGATAATGAATAATTTATTCCTGCTCTTGGATTAAAGAAAATATCATCAACAGAGAATTCCGTACCTGCATATTTCTCATTAAATATTTTGTATTTATGATATGCAATTTGTAATTCTCCAAGAATGTTTATTTTATCATTCAGCTTGTATGATTCATGCACAAACCCGCTGATGATATCTTTACTTCCATTATAGAAATAGTAATAACGATTTAAATCATACCCTGGTGGGAGACTATTCGCATATTGAATTCTACCCCAATGATCAGATTTGTGAAATCTTAGTTCAATGCCAAAAATTAATTCTCCGTTTTTATGCTTCCAACTAATCCTTGGAATCCATCCATACTGAATATTTTCAACTTGTGCACGAATTAAAGGGTTTGATGGAACAAAGCTTGTGTCATATCCACTTTCTCTTAATCTGAAATAGTCGTCATAATAAATATACCAGTAAGCATCATAATCAAAAAAGCCCTTTCCAATAACTAAAAAAAGTGCAGAGTTAAATGTAAGATTATCGTTTAATTGAAGTTCATTAAGAAGTTCGTAATGAGGTTGAAAAAAGTTTTCAATTTCCGTTGGTCTGCGAGGAACGACATAAGTAAAATTATCTGCATCTGCTCCCCAATCGGAATAATTAGCTTTCCTTAATTCTTTATCTTTAATTGTAAACTTCGGAAGCCCGGTATATGCCAATCCATCTTCAATTGGTCCGCCGAAAAAATTAACCTGCGTAGTAAAATTCTCATCATACCTAACAGCAGAAATATGGTATGAATTGAATTTCACCCAGGAATTATTCCTGTAACCGCTTGAAAGAATTTGCCCAAGCTTTGCATAAACAGAATATTTTTCATTAATCAATCCGCTTGAAAATGAAGCTGAATATTTTCTTGTATTATAACTCCCTATTGAAACTGAAAGTTCTGCTTTTGGTTTGTTGGAAAAAACTGAAGTGATAATATTAATAGAACCACCAATTGCCGGATAACCCAAAACTCCACTTCCGGCACCTCTTTGAACCTGTATCAGCTCGGTGCTTGCGAGCAAATCAGGAAAATCGAGCCAGTAAACATTATGATCTTCAGGATCGTTCTGAGGAATACCGTTGATAGAAACTGTAATTCTTCGCTGATCAAATCCCCTTATACTCAGATAGTTATAACCTATTCCGTTCCCGCCTTCGGAATAAAAAGTTGTTGAAGGTAGATAACTGAGGAATTGAGGTATATCCTGAACAGTATAATTTTCTTCAATTTCTTTTCTTCTCACTTTTTCAAAAGTAATTGGTGTAATTCCTTCTTCACCAAGGCTTGCTTCAATAAGTACAGTCTGAGCTGGAATTATTTTTGGAGTAAGTTTTATTGATAAGGTGGAATCAAAAACTTCTTTTGTAATAAAATGTTTTTGAGAATTATAACCAACATAGCTTATTACAATTTTATTCCCTGGAAAAACATTTTCTAAAATAAAACTTCCATCTTCATTAGTTGATGTTCCTTTACTCTCAGCGCCTTCTAAAACAACATTTGCTTTAGATAAAGGTTTATTTGTTTCAGAGTCAGTAACTTTCCCTCTGATTATATTCTGAGTAAATACAAAATCATTTAAAATGAAAAAAAGAATGATTAAATATTTCATTTTACCCTCCTAAATAAAAAAAGCCGTTCAAGAAACGGCTAAAAATTTTAATCATTCTTTTAGCCCGTTTCCCTACGCTGGTATTATCCAGATCAGGTTTCAGGGTTTAATCTCAGTCCCGAAAATTCGGGACACCCCTAACGGCTAATCAACAAATATTTTTAAGAACTAATATTAAAAAAAACAAATTTTATGAATTATTCAACCTTAAGTTTCTGACCTACAACTATTTTATTGTTTGTAAGTGAATTAAGACTCTTTAATTTAGCAACTGCTATGTTGTGACTTTGAGCGATTGAGTATAATGTATCACCACTTTTTACAGTATAGGTTTTCCCGGTTTTAACATCTTTATTTACTTTAGTTTCGGGAATATCATAAACTCCGGCATCGGAATAAATTTTTAAAGTTTTTCCTGCAAGTATTTTATTACTCTTCAATCCATTCCATTTTCTAACGTTAGATGTAGAAACTCTGTACTGTTCTGCAATTTGTCCGATTGTTTCGCCGGATTTTATTTTATGATAAATAACATTGGAAGAAGTTTTAGTAGTATTATCTCCTAATGATGAAGTTTTTTCATTAGTATAGATTTTAATTGTTTTACCTGCAATCAGGTTATTGGTGGTCATGTTATTCCACTTCTTAATCATTGCAGTATTAACACCAAACTTTTCAGCAAGCCCGCTTATTGTATCTCCTTTTTTAACACGATATCTAAATAGAGAGGTTTTAGTTGTTGATACATTATCATTAGAAGCATAATACGAAGGAGATTTATCGGTATATATCTTCAAATTTCTGCCGGCATAAATTTTATTCCCGGATAAATCATTCCATTCTCTTAATGCAGTAATTGAAACATTATACTTCCCGGCTATAGAGTTTAAAGTTTCACCCCTTCTTATCCTATGGTAAACAAATGCGCTTGTGTTTTTTTGGACTGTGTTCTGAGATGTGGTTGTTTTTTCTATCGGGGATTGAGTATCGAGACTTGAATAAAATTCTTTTTTATCTTCAGGAACATAGATTGTAAGGCTCTGTCCTACTATAATTGTAGTTGTATAAGAAATATTATTCCAGTTTCTAATATCACTTACCCTTGAATTAAAAATATCTGCAATACTAAGAAGACTCTCATTCTTTTTTACATGATAATTAACCGGGATCATACCTTCGGGAATAACAAAAGTATTCTCCGTTATTTTTTCAGTATTATCTACAGTTAAGTCTGTATTATCTGGGGAGGTTACAATTACAATATCTTCAGTTGTTTCTTCTTCATCAACCTGAGAATTATCTTTATTTAGTGAAAGATAGGGAGAAATATATTCTCCATTTTCATTTGCTGTTTCAGTATTTGTATTATAAGAAAAGTTTTCGCCAAGGTTAGAAACAGGAATCTTTAATTCAACACCTTTATAAAGTTTTGTTTTTGTTGAAATATTATTTGCATCAGCTAAATCCTGCTTTGTTATACCGTATTTATTAGCAATCTTTGTTAAAGTTTCACCTTTTTTTACTGTATGTACAAGATAGGTTCTTCTTGCATCATCAGGAATGTTTATTAGATTTTCTGCAAATGTATTATAGGTTCCTTTTGGAATTTTAAGGGGATAGCCACCTGAATAATTCATCGGGGTGCAAAGCTGGGTTAGTTCAGGGTTCATATCTCTCAAAGTTTCTAAATTTACATTAGCAATTCCCGAAAGCCATCCAAGATCAATAGCACCTTCTATATTGTAAACATCACATTGATAAGGAGTTTCTGAAATAATATCTGTAAAGCCATATTTTACAGGATCCATTGCTACAAGACAAACTGCTATGTATTGAGGGACATAACTTCTTGTTTCTTTTGGCAGGAACCTTCTTAATAACCAAAAATTATCATCACCACTTTTTCTCATTGCTTTTTTAACTCTGCCTTCACCTGAATTATAAGCTGCAAGAACGAGATACCAATCACCGAGAGAATTATATAAATCTCTTAAATGTTGTGCAGCTGCACGTGTTGATTTTTCAGGATTTCTTCTTTCATCATAATAAAAATCTGTCTGGAGACCATATAATCTACCGGTAGATTTAATAAACTGCCATAAACCAACCGCACTTGCCCAGGAACGAGCAACAGGATTCAATCCGCTTTCAACCATACTTAAATAAACAAGTTGTTGAGGAACACCTTCTTCTTTAAAGATTTTTGTCATCATCGGGAAGTACTTTCCTGAGCGTGAAAGCCACAGATTCATATGTTTTCTGCCTTTGCCAGTGAAATATTCTACCCATTGTTCAACATGGGAGTTAACTTCTAGCGGAACATCTGCAGGAATAATAATGGGAGAGGTTTCTTCTTTCTCATTCAATGATAATTGTAGTTCAGGCAATGTTTTGCCCATCCATTCTTCCAATGCTGCAAAGGAAACATCAACCGGAAGTTCTGTTAAACCATCTACATATGATTTATAATCTTCAATAATAGAATTTTCTAATTCAACGTAAGCTTCATTCTGATCAATTCCAGGATAGTAACTAAGATTATTAATTATTCTTAAAGCAGATTCATAATTAGTAACAATTTCAGAAGGATTTCCACTTTCCTGTTTGGATAAAGCCTGAACATACAATTGGCGGGCTTGTTCAAGCATCTCACCAACTATACCGCTTTTAGGGTATTTGTCGTTATTTTGAGTTGTGGTAGATGATTTATCATTCGAAACCTGATTGACAGAACTACATGATGTGAGAAATATTATAAAAAGAAAAACGGCAAAGTTCAGCAATAGCTTTTTTCTCATACAATCTCCGATATTTAATGAATCCTGCGGCGTCAATATAAGTTTTGGTTTTTTATTTATCAAGTAAAAAATTAAATAGTTTTAGTTAACCAATAGTTTTTCAAAGAGTTACTATAGAGGAATATTTCCGTGTTTTTTCCTTGGATTTTTATCCACTTTAGTTTCTAAAAGATTAAATGCATTAATTAATTTCAATTTAGTGTCTCCTGGTAAAATGACATCATCAATATAACCGCGTTCAGAAGCTATATATGGATTCGCAAATTTCTCTATATACTCATCAAGCTTTTTCTGCAGCTCCACTTCAGGATCTTTTGCTTTTTCAATCTCTTTCTTAAAGATAATCTCTACAGCTCCTTTAGGACCCATAACAGCAATCTCAGCAGAAGGCCAGGCATAATTAAAATCTCCCCTTATATGCTTTGAATTCATAACATCATAAGCACCACCGTAAGCTTTCCTTGTAATAACTGTAATTTTAGGAACAGTAGCTTCACAAAAAGCATAAAGAAGCTTAGAGCCATGCCTGATAATTCCATTCCATTCCTGCTCGGTTCCCGGAAGAAAACCAGGTACATCAACTAAAACAAGAAGAGGAATATTGAACGCATCACAAAAACGAACAAAGCGTGCACCTTTTACTGAAGCATTTATATCTAAAACTCCGGCTAAAATTT
>Ga0154732_1007_pt1 | contig 9747 bp, 9 predicted proteins | sample Rifle2008BG16ft_FD_105740 | JGI IMG/M metagenome (GOLD analysis project Ga0154732, IMG submission 105740) | Ignavibacteria bacterium RBG_16_34_14 | reverse complement strand
TACTTTGCTGATTGATTAAAAACCAATTGCTTAAAGAGACTTATCAGATCACCTTCAAAATCAAATTTACCTTTCATCGTATAATTAACCTGGTAAGTATCGCCTTCGGCTATGTAATGATGAATTTTCTTTACTGCACTAAAAAATTCTTCGGGTGAAGTATTTAATTGAAAGTTATCTATTCTGTATTCATTTTCTTTTTCAGATAGAATAAAATCAATTTCAGAGGAATTAACTTTCTTAACCTTTTCTTTCCTGTAAAAGAAAAACTTCAATAAAGTTTTATCCTCATCTGCTAATAAGTCTTTAAGCTTATCTTCCAGAAGGTATCCGGCTTTATAATTTATAAATCCAAATCCTGAATAATCTTTTTGTATACAGATATCAACTTCTTTTAAAGCTTTATTAAAGTTTGATTGATTTGCAGTTATGATGATTTCAGGTTTTTCAGGGAAAAGATAAGTTACACTATCTTCATAATAAGAAGGTGTGTAGAAAATGGCAGTTAAAGGGTTATCAATAATATGTTTTAGATAAACGTCAATTCTCATAATTAAATGTCATGAAGTTGTCTCAAAAGAGTTGTTGTCATTCTGAGCGATTAGCGAAGAATCTCTTTATCAAATAAAACTAAAAGATTCTTCAGTCGAAGACTCCTTCAGAATGACCCGAAAAAGACTTTTGAGACAGCCTCATCTATTTTTTAATACCTTTGGATTCCCGTTTTCACGTGAATGATAATAGGATTTGGAACAAGCAAACGATTGAATTAAATAATTCACTCAATAAAAATAGCGACTTTTAATTTCTTTTCAATTATTTTAGCTCAATGTTTTTCTTATCTGATAATTTGAAATAAGGAACTTCAATATGCAAAAACCCCGCCTTAGCTTCTGGCAAATCTGGAATATGAGTTTTGGATTCCTTGGAATCCAGTTTGGATTTGCTCTTCAGAATGCAAACGTAAGCAGAATTTTTGAAACCCTTGGCGCTGACATTGGAAAAATACCAATCCTGTGGATTGCAGCACCAGTTACAGGGTTAATCGTTCAGCCAATCATTGGGCATATGAGTGATAAAACTTGGAACAGGCTTGGAAGAAGAAGACCATTTTTCCTTGTTGGAGCAATTCTTGCTTCAACAGCAATAATATTTATGCCTAACTCCCCTCTGCTTTGGGTTGCAGCAGGAATGTTATGGATTATGGATGCTTCCATAAACATTTCTATGGAACCTTTCCGAGCTTTTGTTGGAGATATGCTTCCGAATGAACAGAGAACAATTGGTTTTTCAATGCAGAGTTTTTTCATAGGAACAGGCGCGGTTATTGCATCTGCACTTCCATATATAATGACAAACTGGTTCAACATTTCCAATACAGCTCCCGAGGGAGAGATTCCCGACTCAGTTAAATTTTCTTTTTATATAGGCGGCGGCGTTTTTTTTCTTGCAGTGTTATGGACAATTTTCAAAACGAAAGAATACTCGCCTGAAGAATTAAAATTATTCTCAGAAACAGAATTAAAATTGAATCCTTCAAAGGTTAATATTTACCAGGTTTTTCCAATAAGAGCACAAGTGCTTTTCAGGAACGGAATTACCTGGACGCTTGGAGGAATTCTCGGTTCATTAATTATTTATTATGTTCTGAGAGAAAATGATTTGGGTTTATATGTACTTTTTGCTGCAGCTTTCTTATTCGGTTTACTTCAAATCGTTGTTGGCTACCTGACAAATAAAAAAGGTGTTGAAAAAGGTCTTGTAACAGTAATGAATGATCTTTATAAGATGCCAAAAACAATGAAGCAGCTTGCAGTAGTTCAGTTCTTTTCCTGGTTTGCTTTATTTGCTATGTGGATTTACACAACTCCCGCAGTTACTCATCATATTTATGACGCAACGGATCCAACTTCTCAATTATACAATGAAGGTGCAGACTGGGTTGGAGTTTTAATGGCTGTATATAACGGATTCGCTGCAGTAATGGCTTTTATTTTGGTTGGACTTGCAAAAAAATTCAGCAGAAAAAAAGTGCATATGATAAGTTTAATTTGTTGCGGGCTGGCATTTGCTTCTTTCTATCTAATAAAAAATCCTGATTTACTTCTTATTTCCGAACTTGGAATTGGTCTTGCCTGGGCTTCAATACTTGCCATGCCTTATGCAATATTAACAGGCTCACTTCCTGCAGAAAAGATGGGAGTTTATATGGGAATATTTAATTTCTTCATCGTTATTCCCCAAATAACTGCTGCAGCAATTCTTGGCTTTTTTGTTCAGAATGTTTTTGGCGGAGAAGCAATTTATGCTCTTCTTCTTGGAGGTGCTTCTATGATTATTGCCGGCTTATTAGTGAATATCGTGGATGATTTTGATGAGGTAAGAGGATCTGAGAGAAAAAGGTGACTGAAGAATCTCATGAGACTATTCGTGTCGTTCAGAGGAACGAAAAGTGTAATTCTGAAAGAATTATCAGACAAAGAATCTTTTTTGCATGGGTTTCTTCTTCCGATAGACCTGACTGCTGTCAGGCAAGTCCGGGATCAGAATGATAAATTTATTTTTTTTCAGTGCCCGGCAGAAACTGCAACAACCTTTTCTCCAGATTGTGCACTTTCTTTTACAAGCAGCCAAAGAACTGCAGATATGGCAAGCGAAACTCCGCTGATTATAAAGATCAAATTTTTATCAACAGTATTTTGAATAATTGAACCGAAAAACAAACTGACAATCAATTGGGGAAGGACTACCGAGAGATTAAAAATCCCCATAAAAAATCCCATCTTTGCTTTGTTAACTTTCTCAGACATAATTGCGAATGGCAAACTTACAACCGCTGCCCATCCAATTCCACAAACTGCCATAAGAAAAAAAAGTGCTATTGAAGATTTGGCAAAGAGAACTATTCCAAAGTAACCTATTGCCATAACAGCCACACAGCTTAAATGAGTTTTCACTCTGCCGATCTTTTCTGAAATTGGTTCAAGGACAAATGCTGGAAGAATAAATCCTATTGTATTGAGCACAGCAAAAGATATTGCTATTATCTGTCCGGTTTCATTATCTGTTGCAGGAGATAATTTTTGCTGAATGTAAGCAATGATATAAACAAACATTGTTTGAATGCCGAGCCATGAGAATCCATGAGCAAAATAAATTCTGAATAATTGATTCCATTGTGTCTTACCTGCTTCAGCTTTTATTTCCTCTGAGGTCAGATCAGAAGATTGCAGACTTTTACTTTCCGTTACAAATAATGTGGGAATTAATGAGAATGCCAGAACAAGAAAAACACCAAAGTAGATTAAAACATAATTTCCGAATGTAGCACCAATAACATAAGCAAGCACACCAAAGAACCCTGAAATTGTCTGCATCCAGGTATAACCTTTTGTTCTTGCAATTCCTTCAGGAGTAACATCAGCAATTATTGATCTTGTAGGATTGAAGCTGATATTAATTGCAAGATCGAGTGTTAAAGCAATTACAACTGCAACTGCAAGTAAACTTCCTATTCCCAATCCATTAGCAATTCCATCAATGTTTGGAAGAGCAAGAAGCATTAATGCGGCAATAGCTCCACCAATTAAAATAAATGGTCTTCTTCTTCCGCCCCAGAACCAGACTTTATCACTTATCAGTCCGATTATTACCTGTCCAAAAATTCCGGCAAGAGGTCCGGCAGCCCAAACAATTCCAATTTCATGAATATCTAGATTATATTTGGTATTTAGTATCCAGCTTAATGCTGCAATCTGAATTGATAATGCAAAACCCATTGCAGTTGCAGGTAAAGAGAGCATTGCGTAAAAAGAGTTGGTAAGTTTTTTTTGAATGTCTAACATAAAATTATCCTAAAATTTAATTCAACTTAAAAACCGTTGAAACGGTTATATGCTTTATAATTACTATTAACCCACGACTTAAGTCGTGGGTTACTTCTTAAACAAATTTTTCCTGAACTGTTTTAACAGTTTATTTTAAAATCACTATTCTATAAACTTATAAATACCAACTTCACCTTCTTTAACCTTTACAGTTGAACCATTGAATTTTATTTCACTTCCGGTTTTTAATTCTTTCAGTTGCTCAACACCTTTCAACAAATGTAAAACCGGTTTTAAATCAACTTCTTTTTCCTCCATATTATCATTTACAACAATCATTATTTTTTCATCATCAAGGATTCTGAAATAAATATAAACATTCTCCTTTGGCGGGAAATGAATAAGCTTTCCCTGAGATAATGCTTTATTCTCTTTTCTAATCTCAATCATTTTTTTTACAAGATTAAAAATCTCATTTTCTTTTTCAGATCTTCCTTCAGAAGTAAAAGCACTTCTCTTATCTCCATTCCATCCACCGGGAAAATCTGTTCGTTTGCTTCCATCATCTTTTCCGCCAACCATAGCTATTTCAAATCCATAATATAATTGTGGAATTCCTCTTGTGGTTAATAAAATCTGCAAAGCAATTTTAACTTTATTCAGGTCTTCTTTTGCGGTAAGCATTGCACGTTCAATGTCATGATTATCAACAAAGGTTACAAGGTTATCCGGGTTGTAGTAAACAAAATCCATCCCGAGAATTTCATAAATATTATTAAGGCTTTTGCTTCCATTTAAGTAAGCTCTTAATGCATCTGATAAACCAAAATCTGTTACTGAAGGTAGATTGGAATTAAAATCCGGAGTAAAAATACTTTGCTCCTGGTAAGCTGCTAGATAAACCGGGTCTCCTTTCCAGACTTCCCCAACAATATTTGTATTTGGGTACTCTTCAAGAATTGCTTTTGCCCATTCAGACATGAATTCCGGATCAGCATAAGGATATGTGTCTTCTCTTACTCCGTCTATGCAAGCATATTCCATCCACCAGATTGTATTCTGAATAATGTAGTTTGCCATATAAGGATTCTGCTGATTCAAATCAGGCATATAAGGAGTAAACCAGCCTGATGCACTATTCTCTAAAGTCAGCGGATCTCCATGAATATCCACGTAAGCAATTTTATCGTGATTAGTGGTATTAAAATCTTTATCTGAGCCATTTGTCCAGTCAGCAAAAGGAAGATTTTTCATCCATGGATGATTGATATGAATATGGTTTGCAACATGATCTAAGATTATTTTTATTCCTCTTTTATGTGCTTCACTAACCAGCTTTTTATAAAGCTCATTTGAACCAAGCCTTGGATCAACTTTATATAAATCTGTTGCTGCATAACCGTGGTAGCTTACTTTACAATTGTTTTCTATAACAGGATTGAGCCAGATAGCTGTAAATCCGGCATCTTCTATATAATCAAGATGATCAATTATTCCCTGCAGATCACCGCCATGTCTTGTATTTCCTTTTGAACGGTCAAGTTCACCTTCATAACCTTTAACAATATCATTTGAAGGATCGCCGTTAGAAAAACGGTCAGGCATAATTAAATAGATAATATCATCTGGAGTAAATCCCTGATGATTTTCTTTTTCTTCTTCTCTCTGAAGTATCGGGTAATTAAACTCAGCTTTTGATCCTTCATTCTCAAGTAGAAGCTTATAATTTCCTGGTCCAAGATCAGAAGAAATTTCCACATCAATAAAAGCATAAGTCCCGCTAATGGCGGGATCAATTTTATGAACTTCAATCACTTCAATGTCTTCATTATCAAAGGAAGCTTTCAAGGCGGTTAGGTTTTCACCATAAATCATTAACTGAACTTTATCCCAATGCATTCCAACCCACCAGTTTGGCGGTTCCACTTTAGTAATCTTAATTTCCTGGGAATAAACAATGGTTGATATGAAAAGGAGAAATAATAAAAGCGGGATTTTTTTAATCATATTAAACAGAAATCATCATTTAGTAATTCTCTAGTAATTTAGTGGTTAAAATAGAAAATGAGATGGAATGTTGAAAGAGGGAATAGCTCTTGGAAAAATCAGCTAGTTTTCCCCAGTTATCACGGTACGACCATGACAACCAAGCAAGTTTTTAAACAATTCATCAATTCTTACCTAAGCTACGGTTCATAGTAGAAAATTAATTTCTTGCAGCGGAGTTGGTACGGAGTTGAAGCGAAGCTGATGAGTTTTGATACCTGGAAGTATATATAATTTCCTTTAATTATAATTTGTCATAATTAAGGGAAACTCATTTTCTTTAATTATCATTTTTTATAATTATATCTCTCGGCAGGAAGATGCCGATTGCAAAGAAGCTGATGAAATATCTTTATTAGAAACCTGTCGTTACAATACAGGATAAACAGGAAGAATTAAATGTATCCTTACCAACACCAAACTCTCTCGTTGCTGATTTTAAAAGGCTGGAGATATTACGTATGAAATAACTGTTTTATATAGATCAGATTTTGAAGAATTTGTGAAAAATGAATATAAAAAAATTGGTGATCTGAGCATTAAAAATAAAGAATAAATTAAAATAATGAACTTACCCTTCCTAAATGTCACGGCCGCACCGTGACAGAAGAAGAAGTACTTTTTATTGCCACGGGTTCGACTGGGGCATCTCAGCGAATATTTAGGATAAGGACTTTATTGTAGGAATTTGATTTATCAAATTCATTGCGCTTTCCTACCTACTGTTCTACATATTTTTTTACATCTTCAGTATTACCTGCTTCCCAGAGACAAACAGCTTTTGAGCCGTCCGGGTTTGGTAAGACCTGGTGTAATTTCAGACCAGAAGGTAAATTAGCTGTCTCCTTCTGTGTAATCTCCCAAAAATTCTTTGCATCACTTATATTATGTTCTGCTATAACGTACATAGCTCCTCCGTTTTATTGATTGTTTGGATATACACGAAAATAATAATGTTTATTAAGTATCCAAAATAAAATGTAGTGTCAATAAAATTGTTTTCCTGCCATCACAGTACAGCTTGTCAGAAATTTATAATAACCTGATTGTTGAACATTTCAAAACGGAGATGCAAAACCTGTGTGCAGGTCGGTATCGTAGGAATTTAATCCGGATAGAAATCGGGACAGGTTTATCAAATTCTTTTGGGGGAAAACCAAAAAAGAACATCATAAATCATAAAAAAGAACATCATAAATGATGTTCCTACATAAAAAATTCCTAAATTTAATTATCAACAGAAATGAATATAAAAATCAAAAACAATATCGTTTAACGGGTTTCGATCGACCGTCATCGCATCACCATTACAAACAAATGGCGGGATTAGACCATTTTAATCCTGCTTCTATTCACGTAATATATTCGGTATATTCATTTGTTAGAATATCCGGTTATTGAGATCTGCTCACCCGGTTTAATAGATATAATCGAACTTTAAACATTGAAAGAGGTTATTTAGAGTTGAGAATAATAAAGCAAATAACAAACCGTGAAAGTAAATCTCTTGACCAATATTTTTTGGATATAGGAAAAAGTGAACTTTTAACTCCTGATGAAGAAGTAGCTTTAGCTGTAAAGATCAGGAATGGAGATTCAGATGCCCGGAATAAATTGGTAAAGGCTAATTTAAGATTTGTGGTTTCGGTTGCAAAGATGTATCAGAACCAGGGTCTTTCACTTGGCGATTTAATAAATGAAGGAAATGTTGGTTTGATTAAAGCTGCCAGGCGGTTTGATGAAACACGGGGATTCAAGTTTATCTCTTACGCAGTCTGGTGGATCAGGCAGGGAATAACAACTGCTATAGCCGATCAAACGAGAGTTGTCCGTCTTCCTATTAACAGGATTGGAAACTTAACAAAACTCAATAAAGCTTATAAAACCTTTGAACAGGAAAATGAAAGAGCACCCACTCAGGAAGAACTTGCAAAGGTGCTTGATGTTACTGCCGATGATGTAGCTTTTACTCTTGAGACATCCGGCCGCCAGGTATCAATGGATTCTCCTTTAACAAACAGTGATGAGAATAAAAATAGTTTGAAGGATGTTCTTCCCGATGAAAATCAACATTTACCCGATAAAGAGCTGATGAAAGAATCTCTTGAGAAGGAAGTTGCAAATATTCTGTCAAAGCTTGATGAAAGAGAAGCTGAAGTAATTAAGCTTTCCTTTGGAATCGGAAATAATCATAAAGCTACTTTAGAAGAGATTGGTGAAAGGTTTAATCTAACAAGGGAAAGAATAAGACAAATAAAAGAAAAAGCTTTAAAAAAATTAAAAAATAAAAAACAATGCAGCAGGCTTAGGGATTATTTGGGGTAACACTTATTAATCAGCGAGAAAAGTTTTTTCTAAATGCAAACCATTATTTTGTTAAATATCCTTCCCCCACTCTCCAACTTTCTTTGCAAGCTCTTTAAGCACTTCCTCATCATTCCCGCCCAGGCTTTTAGGTAAATGGAATGAATGGTCAGCACCTTCAATTATATAAAGTGTTGCTTTATCACCAAGTTTCTTTATAACAGGTTTAAGAAGTTCAAGATCAGCAAGCTTGTCTCTTGTTCCTTGTAGAAAGAGCATTGGTACATTAACTTTAATAAGATGTTCGGCTCTTTCATTTGAAGGTTTACCCGGAGCGTGAAGAGGAAAACCAAAAAATACAATTCCTTTTACTTTTTCCATCCCGGTTTTGTTTTGATCAGAAGCAGCCAGTGATGTCATTCTGCCGCCCATTGATTTACCTCCCGCCAGAATTGGAATATCTCCTGCAGTTTTTAAAGCAGCTTTAACTGCTGAACGAACTGTCTCCATTAGAATTGGAGCGGGATCAGGACTCTTTTTATTCTTTTCCGTATAAGGAAAATTATATCTTAATGTTGCAATGCCTTCATCTGCAAGGTAACTTGAAACTTTCTCCATAAAATAATGCTTCATTCCTGCACCGGCTCCATGAGCAAAGACAAATAAAAACTTTGGATTCTTTGGTAATATAAGAATTCCACTCACTTCACCTGAGCTTTTGGATGCAGTGAATTTTATATTACGAATTGTTCTTTCCATTACTAAAAATTTAATTTTTCTTTAAATTTTTTATACAAGATGAAAGATAAAAAATAAAGTAAAAATATTTTTATAAAAAAATGTCACCTGTCTCACCTAATCATATCTTCTTTTATTTATTACTTCTTCCTTGCATTTCTTTAACATTCAAAATAACTTTAATTTCATTTTTTAGAGCATTATGGAACAAGAAACCGATGAGAAGAATATTACCGTTAACCGGAAAGCCAGACACGAATATTCTATACTCCAGACTTATGAAGCAGGTATTGTTCTAACAGGAACTGAAGTAAAATCGCTGAGAGAAGGAAAAGCAAACCTTGTGGATAGTTATGCTTCCTTAGATAAGGGTGAGGTTTGGCTTAATAGTGCACACATTAGCGAATATAAATATGGCAGCATAAGTAATCACGATCCGGTGAGAAAACGAAAGCTTCTTCTTAATAAAAGTGAGATAAGAAAACTTATTGGAAAAGTAAAAGAGAAGGGTTTAACTTTAATCCCGCTTCGTTTATATTTTAAGAAAGGAAAAGTTAAAGTAGAGCTTGCACTTGCCAAAGGAAAGAAAGTGTACGATAAGAGAGAATCAATTGCTAAACGTGATATGCAAAGAGAACAAGAGAGAAGATTTAAATATTAAAAGATTGGAGTAATGGAATTTTGGAAAAATGGAATTATGAATGTGATTCATTACTCCAAGCTCCATCACTCCAATATTCCAGGGGTATAGTAACAAATAAACATATGAAAAATTTAGAAGTCAGATAAATATAAAACGGATGATCAAATCAAAATTCTCTCCTCTTAACGA
>Ga0154732_1139_pt1 | contig 9789 bp, 3 predicted proteins | sample Rifle2008BG16ft_FD_105740 | JGI IMG/M metagenome (GOLD analysis project Ga0154732, IMG submission 105740) | Ignavibacteria bacterium RBG_16_34_14 | reverse complement strand
TGGATTTATCAGACTGAATTTGATTTTATCTATGATACCGAAAATAATGTTAGCCTGGTTTTTGAAGGTTTGGATACGATATGTGAAATCTATTTGAACGATGTAAAATTGGGTGATACTGACAATATGTTTTTATCATACAGATTTGATATAAAAAGTATCTTAAAACCTTCGGACAATTTATTGAAGCTTATTTTCAAATCCCCTGTTAAATATGCTTTTCAGCAGGAAGAGAAATATGGCAAACTCCCTGTTGCTCTCAATTCAAGCAGGGTGTATATAAGAAAAGCACAATATTCTTTTGGCTGGGATTGGGGACCCTCTTTTCCAACATCCGGAATTTGGCGTAATGTCTACATAGAAAACTATGCTGATTCAAAAATCGAAGGTGTCACCTTTCAAACAATCAAACTCAATGATGATTATGCGGAAGTTGATGTGATTACGGAAATAACTGGTTATCGATCAAATAATCTTTCACTTCATATCTCATTATTTGATGAACAAAATATTTATGAGAAGAAGATTGCAATTAGAAACACAACAAAGTACAAGACTACTTTCAAAATTAAAAATCCAAAACTCTGGTGGCCGAATGGAGAAGGTGAGCAGAATTTATATTTATTAACAGCTAGGGTAACCGATGATAATAAATTTGTTCTTGATGAGATTAATAAAAATGTCGGAATAAGAAAACTTGAATTGATTCTTATTGAAGAAAAAAAATCCACATTTAAGTTTCGAATAAATGACAGAGATATATATTGCCAGGGTGTTAACTGGATACCTACGGATTCATTTCTGCCTCGAATAACAAAAGAGAAATATTCTGAACTTCTTTCATTCGCGAAGCAGGCGAATATGAATATTGTCAGAGTTTGGGGCGGTGGTATTTATGAAGATGATGAATTTTATTCATTATGTGATCGGCTTGGATTGTTAGTCTGGCAGGACTTTATGTTTGCCTGCGGCTCTTATCCGGAACATGAATCTTTCATTGAAAATGTTAAAAAAGAAGTCATTCAAAATGTGTTAAGATTACAACATCACCCTTCAGTGGCTCTTTGGTGTGGTAATAATGAAAACGAATGGATATGGTTCCTGGAGCAAAAAATATCTTACAAAAAAATGCCGGGGTATAAAATATATCACTCTATAATTCCTAAAATATTAAATGAGATTGATCCCGGACGACCGTACTGGCCATCTTCTCCTTTTGGGAATGAAGAAGATCCTAATTCCTATAACAGCGGTAATATTCATCAGTGGGATATCTGGAGCAGATGGATTGATTATACTAGTGTTACGAATGACAGGAGTTTGTTTGTAACGGAATTCGGTTTTCAGGGACCTGCAAATAAGGATACATTTGAAAAATATTTACCGCAAAAAAATAGAAACATTAGCGATAAAATTTTTGAACATCATAATAAACAAATAGAAGGACCTGAAAGAATAATTAAGTTCTTAAGTAGTCATCTCCCCATCAAAACCGAGTGGGACGACTATTTATATCTCACGCAATTGAATCAAGCTATCGCTTTGAAAACCTGTCTTGAATATTGGCGAACAAATGGAAGAACAAACGGCAGTATAATATGGCAAATAAATGACTGTTGGCCTGTTACAAGCTGGTCTATTATTGATTCTGATATTAAACCGAAATTAGCATACTATTTCGTAAAAAATACATTCGCACCTCGATTACTATACTTTAAGGATGACGGAAGTAAGATTAAGGTAATTTTACTTAACCAAGCTAAGGACAAAATCAAAGGCAGAATGAGATTGACAGTTGTCAACACAGTTTCAGGGGAGGTTATTGAAGATAGTTCTTGCAAAGTGAATATTGATTATAAAAAACTTACAGAAATCAATTCGGTTTTTCGAGAAAAATTACCACGAGATGAAAACTGGATATTAACAGCAGTATTATATGATGAATCAAATAAAATAATTTGTAGAAATTATTATCTAACCAAACCCTGGAAGCATGTAAGTTTAAAGAAGACAAAATTAAAATTGAATGCTTTGACTAAAGACAATTCCACTGAGTTAATTCTGAAATCCAGCGATCCTGCTTTTTTTGTTGATTTATATCATCAGAATTCAACTTTTATAGATAGAGGATTTTTTATTTTACCTGGTGAACAAATTGAAATAAAAATTATCGGAGAACAATCAAAACCAATAAAAGTAAAAGATATCAAAATCTACTCATTGAACAATTATTTACATTATTAACTAAATATTTTTATTGAAGATCTACATGGAGAAAAGATGCAATATGCAAAATTAGGCCGAAGCGGTTTAATGGTTAGCAGAATTTGCCTCGGTACAATGAACTTTGGAGCAATCACATCAGAAAAAGAAAGCTTAAAAATAATGAATCGTGCATTAGAACTAGGCATTAATTTTTTTGATACTGCAAATGTTTATGGCGGGAAAAAAGGTGAAGGTATTACAGAAAAAATTATAGGGAAGTGGTTAGAGGAAAATAGGAAACGGAGAGACAAAATTGTTCTGGCAACCAAAGTATATGGTGAAATGGGAAAAGGAGTAAATGAAAAATATCTTTCAGCATATCATATAAAAAAGGCTTGTGAAGATAGTTTGAAAAGATTAAAGACCGATCATATTGATTTGTATCAAATGCATCACATTCATAGAGATACTCCCTGGGATGAGATTTGGCAGGCAATGGAGCAATTAATACGTGAAGGCAAAATAATATATGTCGGCAGCAGTAATTTTGCCGGATGGGATATAGCAACAGCAAACGAAGAAGCGATAAGAAGAAAATTACTTGGATTGATTAGCGAACAAAGCAAGTACAATCTCTTCAATCGTAAAATTGAGCATGAGATGATACCTGCATGTAATTATTATGGAGTAGGGATAATTCCCTGGGGTCCTCTTGATGGTGGACTTCTTGGTGGTGTTATAAAAAACTTAGGTGAAGGACGAAGAAATACAGATGAAATTATTAATAAATTAAAAAATAATAGAGAGCAAATTGAAAAATGGGAAAACTTTTGTGATGATTTTGGAGAAGATCCTGCCAGCACAGCACTGGCCTGGCTTTTAAGTCAACCCGGCATTACTTCACCAATTATAGGACCAAGAACTCTTCAACAATTAGAGACTTCACAAAGAGCTTTGGATATAAATTTTAATGAGGAATCGCTGTCAAAATTAGATGCTATATTTCCCCCGGCGGGACAATCTCCGCAGTATTATGCATGGTAGAAAAAATAAAATCTGATCCGAAATATAAGGAGCGCTTGCTATGAAAGGTTTTATGCACAATAAAGTTCTTAATATCATTTTTTGGTTATTCATTTCTTTTTTTGGAACAAATGCCCAGCAGATTAATATTAATCGTATCGAACAGATGCCGAATGCACCTTCTCCTTATGAAATGAGAGATTGGAAACAAGTTGCTATTGGTTATGACAACCTTGTTTTTGATTTTAATCTTACCGGTCAGTACCTTCCTCTAATCTCATTTAACAATAACACAATTAATTATCCGCAGCATAATAGTTTCAGACTTCATACAGTTGTTGGCACAACTGTTCCATTATCCTCTGAAGGTATAAATCTTTTACCGGCAACAGTCGGGGCATCATTAGCTGGGATAAACAAAAGCAATCAGAATGGATATAACTGGGTACTGATGTGTGAAGAATATTTTAACAAAGCTAATAACGCAGATGTTTATTTGAACCATCCAACTGGGAGTAACTGGGATGATTGGTGGTATGATGTAATGCCGAATGTATTTTTCTATCAACTCTACAATCAGTATCCAACTGTCGGTGATTTCCCGAATCAGTTTACTAGTGTTGCAGACAGATGGATGGAAGCTGTTGAAGTAATGGGTGGCAGTACCACGCCATGGCAAAGTGCATATATGAATTATCGCGCATTTAATCTTATGACTATGACTCCATTTTCATCCGGAGTTGTTGAGCCTGAAGCCGCAGGTGCTTTAGCTTGGATTCTTTTCAATGCTTACGTAAAAACAGGAAATGAGGACTACAGAATAGGTGCAGAATGGTGCATGGAATTTCTTAATTTTCTTACTTCAAATCCTTCTTACGAATTACAATTATCTTACGGTGCTTATACAGCAGCAAGAATGAATGCTGAATTAGGTACAACCTATGATATTCAAAAAATCATGAACTGGTGTTTTGATATTGGACCGCTCCGTCAATGGGGAGCTATTGTCGGAAACTGGGGAGGTTACGATGTTGATGGTTTAATTGGTGAGGTAAATGGAAGCAATGATTATGCATTTTTAATGAATACCTTTGAACAGGTTGGAGCACTTGTTCCAATAGTTCGATATGATGATCGTTTTGCACGTGCTATCGGTAAATGGGTGCTGAATGCTACTAATGCCGCACGGCTGTTTTACACCAATTATCTTCCTGATCAAAACCAGGATAGTGAAGAATGGTCTCATCAATATGATCCTAATTCTTACATAGGACATGAAGCGCTTCGTCAATCTCAGAATGGAAACAGTCCTTATGCAACAGGTGATGCAATCAGTGGAAATTGGGGAATGACAAATCTTGCACTGTATGCTTCTTCTCACGTTGGGATATTCGGTGGAATAATTGATACGACAAATGTCCAAATGATTTTACAGCTTGATCTCCTAAAGACTGATTATTTTCATACAAATGCTTTTCCCAGTTTTCTTTATTACAATCCTTATCAATCTGAGAAGTCTGTTATTATAGATGTTGGTGGTGGAATGCACGATATATATAATGCTGTTACCAATACTATTATAAAGTCATCTATTTCAGGTGAAACATCAATCATAATTCCTGCAGATGCAGCCGTCATAGCAGTGATTATTCCTGCCGGAAGTACAATAACATATGAGCTTGATAAAGCTTTAGTTAATGGAGTCGTAATTGATTATCTGTCCGGTCAGGTAGTTTCCAATTATCCTCCAAGAATAAAATCATTCGCATCTGATAGACTAATTGTTGTTTTCAATGACTCTTCGAAAATTTATTGCGCAGCAGTTGACAGAGATAATGATCCCTTAACATATCAATGGTCAGTATCAGGAGGAAGTTTTTCCGGAACCGGGTCAGTTATTAATTGGCAGGCACCTTCATCTCTGGGTTCATATTTAATTATGTGCACAGTAAATGATAATCAGGGCGGAATAGTTTCCGATTCTCTTATTATTGATGTTGTAGAATATATCAATAACGATCCTATGATAACCGGAATAACTGCACATCCAAGAAAAATTCATCTTGGTTCTGATTCTGAAATTAATTGTGCTGCAACAGATCCGGACGGAGATACATTGAATTATAACTGGTCTGCAATTTTTGGTAACATATCCGGTACTGGAGCGACTATCACCTGGACAGCACCATCTTCTGCAGGCAATTACTATATAACCTGTATAGTGGATGATGGCCGTGGAGGCCAAGCTATTGACAGTATCGGTGTTTCCGTTCGTGATACTACAATTCAGCAGACAGGGGATCTTGTGGCGTTCTATCCTTTTTCTGGCAATGCTATTGATGAAAGTGGATTTAACAATAATGGTACGGTTTCAGGAGCTATTCTCGTTTCAGATCGTTGGGGTAATCCGGCAAGTGCATACTCTTTCGATGGAATAAATGATTATATAAGTGTGCCCAGTAGTTCAAGTTTGAATTTTCAAAATGCAGCGACTATAAATTTCTGGGTAAAAGTCGGAGAGTTTTATGATAGAGAAACCTATCCTCTTTCGCATGGCAATTGGGAAAACAGGTGGAAGGTTTCAGTTACAAATAAACGTATACGATGGACGGTTAAAAGTAGCACTGGCACAAAAGATCTTGATTCTGAAAAAGAGTTAATACAAAATAATCTTTATAATGTCACAGTTCTTTATGACGGCAGTGATTATGAAATTTATATTAATGGTGAACTGGATGCGTTTACATCTTTCTCAGGATTAATTTTAACCACCCCAATAGACTTTATGATTGGACAGGTTTTGCCCGGCAATAATCAATATAATTTCAAAGGAATTCTGGATGATATACGAATTTATAATTATGCCTTATCATATGGAAATATTCAATCTCTTTATGATTTTATAACTGATCTTGAAGAACAGCAAGATATTAAAACACCTGAGAACTTCAGTCTTCAACAAAATTATCCCAATCCGTTTAATGGAGAGACCGCTTTTAAATATCAGGTTTCAAAAGAATCAAATGTAAAACTTGAAATATTTAATGTACTTGGTCAGAAAGTTAAAACATTATTCGATGAGTGGAAATTGCCAGGTTTTTATTCAACTAACTGGGATAGCAGAAATGATGCTGGTAATACTATGAATTCAGGCATCTATTTTATCCGGTTGATATCAAATAACTTTTCCGAAATAAAAAAAATAGTGTTGCTCAAATAAATAATTCTAACCAAATGATTTTTTCATGAAATTTAAATTCGTTTTAAGTTGTATTCTCATCATTGTTTATGCATTGATGACAATGGAAATACAAGGGCAGGATAAAAACTTACTTAATATAAAAAGTACAAAGGAAGTCGGGCAGATTGAAGTAGGAAGTCCTTATGTCGGAATTGAAATTCATAAAAGTTTCCTGATGCTAAACCGGATTAGTTTCTATTACCCAGTAGCAAATAGCATAGATATTAGTAATGATTATTGGAAACGGGAAAATTTTAGAATCATGTCGGTGGGATTAAAAGTTGGAAAGTCACCAAAAAAAATTCTTGAGAATGAAATCTACGAAGTTGATCAAACACCTTATTCAGTATCATTTGCAAAGGAGAAATTTGACAGCGAAATAAAAATCAGTTATGAGTTCTGTAAAAATGAACCTGCAATGGTAGTTACTTTCATTATCACCAACAAATCAAAAGTAGAAAAAGATTATGAAGTCTTTACAAGATTAGAAACAATTTTACGAACGAGCCACTCCTATAATTTGAAGGATAGTGCTTACACTGAATTTGAGGATAACGGTTCAATAATAAGGATTAACTATCCGGATATTGAAACAGGGAATGCACAGATTTTTATCATAAATGCTGCTCTGCAGCCTTCAAGTTTTACTTCTTCTGGAAATATTGATAACAGATTTACTAGTCTTGATGATTGGTGGTTAAACACCGATATTAATCTACCCAACGCAATAATTCAAGAAGAAAATCCCAACAAATCAATAGCAGCTTTTGTTTATAATAAAAAGTTGCAACCTGATGAATCAATTAAAATTGTTCAAATAATCGGGTCATCGTTAATTACAGAGGGAAAGGAAAAAACAGATTACTTGTTAACGAATTATCAAAAAGAAATTGATGAATATGAAAATCATATTGTATCTGAATCTCTTTCAAAAAATCCAATCCTGACTGGTGATGAAGATCTTGATTTTACAGCGATGTGGGCTAAAGCAGTTTTAACTTCGAATGCTCATTATTTAAATGGTCATATTGTACCTATGCCAGCACAGGCAGAATACAATTTTTATTTTACTCACGATGCGTTACTCACTGATTTAGCTGCGGTAAATTTTGATCTTAACAGAGTTAAAAACGATTTAAAATATATTATAAGCTTAGCTGATACTGACAAAACCATTCCACACGCATACTATTGGAAGGACACTCAATACAAAACCGAGTTTGCAGGAACCGAGAATTGGAATCACTTTTGGTTTACTCTTGTCTGTGCAAGCTATCTTCGTCATTCGGGTGATAAAGAATTTCTGAATCAACTTTATCCTTATATCGAAAAAAGTATTGAAACCGCCCTGAAGAATAAAGGTGAAGATGATTTAATGTGGTCTTTCAGACCGGACTGGTGGGATATAGGTAATAATTTTGGTCCACGAGCATATATGACGATTCTTGGCATTCGTGCATTACGCGAGTTTAATTTTATATCGGCTTCATTGAAAGAAGAAAATTCCAGACTTCATTTCTATGAAGAACTTGCAAATCGAATGAATAAAAACTTAGTTGATTTGCTTTGGGATGACAAGCTAAAATACCTCATAAGCTATTATGAAGATGGAACTGAAGACACTCATATTTATATGGGTTCTCTGCTTGCCTCACACTTTAATTTAATTGATGAAGATAAAAATCTAAAGTTGATAACAACTGCAAAGGAAAATTTATTAGATGAAAAACTTGGTATCTATACGCTTTGGCCGATGGACTTACACAAGTTAATAGAGTATATGAAGTTTGCAGGCAACGAAGCGGGTGAACCTTACTATTATGCTAATGGAGGAATCTGGCCGCACGGTAATGCATGGTATGCTCTCGGATTAATAAGTAATGGATTTAATGAAGATGCATTTAAATTCATTAAACAAACTATGACTTTGAGTGGAATAATAAATAGTCCAAATGGGCAACCTGCTTTATATGAATACAGAATCAGTGATAAAACAAACCCGGCTTTTTATGGTAAGATAGATAAGCCTCAATTTCTTTGGGCAGGCGGCTGGTATTTTTATACGCTCTACAATTTTTTTGGATTGAGAGAAAATGAATGGAATATTGCATTTAATCCATTTATTCCACAAGAATTAGATACTGTACATTTAACAGTTACTATTAAAGGAGTTCCTGTAACAGTTGAAATCTCCGGCAAAGGACTTGAGATAGCATCAATTACTTATGATGATAAAGAAATACCTTCTGCAGTTGTTCCTGAAAACATTAATAAATTAAAAAAGATAAGTTTCAAATTAGGTTATCCAACAATTCCATACTTGAGTTCAGCAAATGCAATGGTTATCTCTCCTGTTTATGATTTCGAAATAAGAACACTTGAATTTGATCTTGAATCATTTGAAGGCCACTTAGCTGAATTTGAAATTATTTCTCCAATGGCAAAGCAAAATATTTTATTAAATGGAAAAGAAATAAGTGATGGAATTGCTGAAACAAAGAGGAATAACTTATATGAAATAAATGTCCGGCATATTGTAAGACCGACTCGTAATCATTATTCAATCAAATTTAAATGAATAAGCAGAATAGGCAACAAATGAATGAAAAAAAGTGCAAAGTCTCGAGAAAATTTATTTTTCAAAATGCAGGCAAGTTTTACCAATTGAATATAATCTTAACCTAAAATGCTAATAAATTTAATACGGGAATAAATGAATCTGATTGAAGAAATAAAAGAGAATGTAATAAGAGGCCATTTTGATTTAAATGCAAAATATCCTCCTGATCTGGCGGGAAAACCTGGTGTTAAGGATCTTGTTCAGATGGCGATAGATGAAAAAATTCCCCTTTCTAAAGTTTTAAATGAATCTTTAATTGCGGGTATGGAAATGGTTGGAAAAAAATTTTCTGACGGTGAATATTTTGTTCCCGATATGCTTCTCTCTGCTCAGGCAATGAAATTCGGAATGCAGATTCTTGAACCATTACTAAAAGGTGATGAATCAAAAAAAATCGGGACTGTTATACTCGGAACGGTAAAAGGAGATATGCACGATATTGGTAAGAACCTTGTAAGGATGATGCTTGAAGGCGGCGGATTTGAAGTAATTGATGTTGGAATTAATACTCCGCCTGAAAAGTTTATTAAAACAGCAAAAAAATATCCTGATGCAATAATAGGAATGTCTGCTCTTCTTACTACAACTATGGAAAATATGAGAGTTTCTATTGAAACATTAAGAGCTAATGGATTAAAAAATAAAGTTATAATTGGTGGTGCTGCAGCAAGTCAGAAATTTGCAGATGAAATTCACGCAG
>Ga0154732_1145_pt1 | contig 9790 bp, 8 predicted proteins | sample Rifle2008BG16ft_FD_105740 | JGI IMG/M metagenome (GOLD analysis project Ga0154732, IMG submission 105740) | Ignavibacteria bacterium RBG_16_34_14 | reverse complement strand
AAATATCCAGAACGATTATCCCGAATGGTTAAAACCATTTGGTATAGCTGTTGGACATTCTGCAGTTGGGATAGCCAATTCTGTGCAAGGCGGCGAAAGAGAAATTTTTCTTGGTCTTGATTATGACTTAAGGAAACTCTCTTTGGGTGATGAGAGCAGTCTGATCAGATTTTTAAAGAATGAATTAAATATCATCAGGCTTCCACTGCCTGCTGTAAAAATAACTCCGCATGGAGTTTGGTATGGTTTATACTTTTAAATAGTATAAAGAAGTCATTGCGATCCCCGATTCATCGGGGAGAAGCAATCTCACTATTAATTCTTAAAAATTCAGTTTGAGATTGCTTCACTCGAAGACTCATTCGCAATGAAATTAATTTAACTAAAAAACGGAGGAGGATTAATGAACGGAACATCTACCTTAACACCAATGGCACAAATGACTGTTAACAAGATGACGGGTGATATGCGCTTTGTAGGTGTGTTTTATATTATTATGGGTGCTCTTTATTGCTTATCAATTATCGGAGCGGTAATAGGCATACCTTTAATTATTTGCGGATTGAGAATAAGAGAATCTGCTGATGCATATAACGGTTACCTTGGTTCCAATGATGTAAATATGCTCGAACGTGCATTTGAAAGGCAGGGAAGCTTTTTCTTTATACAGAAAGTGCTGATGATAATAGGATTGGTTTTTATTGTTCTTTATATAATTTTCATCATTGCTTTCGGCGCTGCAATTTTCAGTGCAATGGGCGGGAATTATCCTTCTTATTAAACAATAATGTAGAGCGACTAGTCTGGTCGCTCTACAAAACCTGATATAAATATAAGATTCATTTTGAAAGTGAATTTCACCTGATATAAATGAATTTTTAATAAATATATCTTACTTTAAACTTCAGTAAAGTCTCTCCATCTTTGGCAACAGGTATTTTAAAAGTGATATTCTGTGCATCTTTCTTTTCATAAGAATGAGATGAGGAAAGGATTTCCCAATATAATCCAAGATATCTTTCAACTTCGACAGTAATATCTTCTTTCTTCCTGTTTTTAATTTTTATCTCATAAGCCTGTTCATTTACTCTATCGCTTATTTTGTTATTCTCTGTCTGCTTTTCTTCAACAACAATATCAAAAGCATCGCCAATTTTTAATTTCACTTTCTCGTTTCGTGGTGTGTGGTCAATCAGGTCTTCGCCTATAAATTCAAGAGAGTTTTCATCAGACTTATAAACTCTTACTTTTCCTTTCGGCATCGGAACACCCATGTTGTTTGATTCTTTATTCTCAAATTCAACAACAACATTAACTTTTCCCTGGCTGCTGGGATTACCATAATACCAGCCATAGCTTCCGCTTCTGTAAAAATATTTCTTCACTACTTTTACATCCTGAGATTCAAACAAAGAAACCTGTTTTGTCTCATTGTTTGAGAGTGTCGTTGGACGTTGAAGATCATAAATATGATATTCAAAAAATTCCTTCTCCTGGAACTGTTGTTCCTGCACAGATTTATCAACAGCATACATTTCCGGTCTTCCATTCCGTGTATAAATATCTTGTACTAAGTTAATATCACCTGCAACCAATTTAAGTTTCGCATCTTTGTAAGTTGTACCGGAGGTATTCTCCACACTTACCCAGGAATTCAAATCAAGCTCTGTATCATTTTCATTTAACACTGCTACATATTCAGCATGCCAGTTCATTCCGGAAGTTTGGTAAGAAACCTCAACATCCTGTTTACCGGAAGAATTGGAATTGATGGCCCATACAAGAGTTGGTTTTGTTATTAAACCTTCGGGAAGTTCTCCAACAGACAACCTGTATTTGATAAGATTAGGAAGCATAACAAGTCCTCCCTCTTTCTTCTCAAGAACAATCTGTCCGCCAAAAGCAGATAGTAGTTTTCCTTCAATAAATTCATTATTCTCACCAATAAGCTGGATATCCTTATCAATATATTTCTGAAGGATTTTATCAAGACTTACAAGATCATACTGGAAATTTTGTTCAAGCACTTCCCCGTTCAATTTTATGTGAACACTGGTCGGATCAATGAATTGTGCAACATCTGTTATTGCTATCTGAGACTTGCCGGATTTCAAATCAATTGATCTTATATCTTTAACAACTCCAAGATTTGCATTGTAAACTGTAACCGCAACTGATTTTTGATCTGCTTGTTGGCTAAACAGTTTATTGCTGTATAAAAGAAATAAACAAAGAAAAATAAATAAAGACAGCTTATTCATGATAATTAAGCTCCATTATCTTGTTAATAAAATTTTGTTAGTTAAACTTTTGGAATTCAGATAAGTTCCTTTAATATTAAATATATTTTTACGTGACAGCCATAATAGATTTTAATTTAAGCTTACATTAAATTTAACACTCAATATTCCATACTATAAGAAATTTAATGATGTATGTTAACAGAAAGTTCTCTTAAAAAGAAGTATCTTTTTTTATTAATCTCTTCAATATTAACATTAACAAATCCTGTCGCAGAATGAATTTAACCGCTTCATCTATAATAATTCCCTTTTTAACTTTATCCCTATTCGCACAGGTTCCATCATTCGGTCCACGAGAAGATAAAGGATTAATTGAATTCTATGCTATTACTGAAGCATCAGGAATTGCAGCTAGCAAAAAAAATACAAATGTGCTTTGGACTCATAATGATTCAGGAGATTTGGCAAGAATTTTTGCAATTAATAATAATGGAGAACATCTGGGAGTATATACAATTGAGAATGCAACTAACAGAGATTGGGAAGATATTGCTGTTGGTTCAGGTCCAAATGAAAATGAAGAATATATATACGTGGCAGAGATTGGTGATAACCTTTCACAATATGATTTAAAATATATTTACCGGATTCCTGAACCAATTGTTGATGCAAACCAGGCCCCAGTGAATATATCATTAGGAAATGCTGATGTTATTAAATATCGTTACCCTGATGGATCAAGAGATGCAGAAACAATTATGATAGATCCGGTAACTAAAGATATTTATATAGTTTCTAAGAGGGAAAATAACGTTAGGATTTATCTTGCAGCTTATCCTCAATCTTTAACAGATACATTATCCCTTGAGCAAGTTGCAACCTTACCATTAACACAAATTGTAGCTGGCAGTATTTCACCTGATGGGAAGGAAATTCTTTTAAAGAATTATGATTATGTTTATTACTGGCATCGTAATTTACAACAGACAATTGCGGAAGCTTTAACAAATAACCAATATTATCTTCTTCCTTATACAAGGGAACCACAGGGAGAAGCAATTTGCTGGAGCTATAATTCCGATGGTTATTATACGGTTAGTGAAGAGATTTTTAATATTCAGGCGCACTTATATTTTTATCCAAGGATAGGTCCTAATAATATTGATGCTGAAGGAAATAAAGATGAGGGATCAGATTTTAATCTTGAACAGAATTACCCAAACCCGTTTAATCCAAGCACCAGCATTCAGTATGCAATAGACAGTAAACAGTATGCAACTCTTAAAGTGTTTGATATTTTAGGGAATGAAATTTCAACTCTTGTTAATGATGAAAAACCCGAAGGTAAATATGAAGTTTTTTTCAATGCGGCTGATCTTGCCAATGGAATATATTTTTATAAACTGCAAACTGATGAACATATTGAAACTAAAGCAATGACATTACTAAAGTAATTTGTAAATTATTTTTTAATAGCCCCGACTTTTATGTCGGGGATAAAGTTAACCAAAAATGTATGGACTTCAGCCCAAATTAAAATGAGAATTGTGGCTAAAGCCAATAAAGCGGATTCATTACCTCCACGACCTAAAAGGTCGTGGCTATTCAAAAAAAATTTAATGCCTGTAAAAAAACTTATCTCACTAAAAGATTTCTTACATGAGCTTATTACAAAAGAAATAAAAGTTCTGCTTGTAATTCTTGTGTTGCTTATATGTGTACTTACTTTTCTTGAAATAGGAGATGCAATTTCCGCAGGGGAAACAAGACAATTTGATTTATCTATAATTGAATTCTTCAGAGCAGAAGATGATTTTAATAAACCAATGGAACCTACCTGGGTAACTGAGTTTATGACTGATATAACTTCTCTTGGCGGTGGTTACATTTTAGCAATAATTACAATTTTTGTCTCAATATTTCTAATCTTACAGAAACGGTATGATGCTTTCTGGCTTTTGCTTGCTGCAACTATAGGAGGTACATTAATCAGCTTTTGGCTGAAAGACATTTATGATAGAGAGCGTCCCGATTTAATATACAGATTAGTTACAGTTACATCATTCAGCTTTCCGAGTGGTCACTCAATGATGTCCGCTGTTTTATATCTGACACAGGCTGCGATCGTTGCCCGTTTTCAGAGGACATGGAAAATCAGGATTTATATTTTAAGCATTGCTTTGCTTCTTACTCTCATTATCGGATTCAGTAGAGTTTATCTTGGTGTTCACTATCCTACTGATGTAATCGGCGGATGGACAATCGGTCTTGCGTGGGCTTCTTTATGCTGGTGCATAGCATGGTACATTCAGAGAAGAAAAAGATTAAACAGAAAACTTGAGCAAGAGCAAGTGTAAGGTTGTTGTTGGTCTTAATATTTATTCTGAAATTGAAAAACTGCAAAACTTTTGAATGCAAGATTGATGATATAGAATGGCTATCTTTATGTCATCCCTACGGGATTTCGAATTTCATTCTTTTTTTAATATTCTATAAATATTTCATCCCTTCGGGATTAAATAAATCCCCATTTCCTTCTCCTTACTAAGGAGAGGGCAAGGGTGAGGTTAAAATGGTTTGATAGGAAAACATCACTTGCTAAAAGGATCACCCCCCATCATGTGTAATAGGATTAATTTCATAAATCATAAATCTTTTGGAAGGTTTTATTCCTGAACCATATCGAACTGTATAGATATATGTAAATTCAACACCAAGAAATAAAATTTGTGCCGAGTAATAAATCCACAAAAGAAAAATTACCAAAGAACCTGCAGCACCATAAGTAGAACCTAAACTGCTGCTTCCGATATAAAGTCCAATTAAATATTTCCCCAGAACAAAAAGAACAGTAGTTACCATTGCCCCTACCCAAACATCTTTCCAGCCAAGATTAACATCCGGAAGAACTTTGTATATCATAGCAAACAAAATAAAAATAACTCCGAAAGAGATGATCAAATTTGCAATATCTAAAACATAAATCGGAACTGCCAATAATCTTTCATTTACAAAATTACTTAAAGCAGCTATAGCAGTGCTTACAAGAAGCGAAACTAACAGGAGAAAACCCGTAGCTACAACCAATGCGAAGGATTGCACTCTGTCCGCTAAAAGTCCTCTAAATATATTTCTTCCCGGTTTAGGTTTTACTCTCCAGATAATATCCAGTGACTCCTGAAGCTCAACAAATACTGCAGTTGAACCAATGACAAGTGTAATTAAACTTACTACTATTGCAATGATTCCAGATTTAGGATCGTTTGTATTTTTTAAAGCTGTTTGAACAACTTCAGCACCTTCTCTTCCAACAAGGTCTTCTATCTGTCCAACCAATTCACCTCTTGCAGCATCAGGGCCAAAAATGAATCCCGCAACAGAGATAACAATTATTAACAATGGAGCCAAAGAGAAAATAGTATAGAAAGATAATGCAGCACCGAGCTTCGGAGCTTTATCATCAAGCCATTTATTAAAAACATCTTTAATAAATTGCCAGATCTTTCCAAAGTTTAATTTGATTGCCATAATTTACCTCACCTAAATTCCCGAATAAAGTTCGGGACAAGCTCTCTCCTTAAGGAGAGGACTTTTAAAAGATAAAAATTTTCTAAAGGGGATAAAGAGGCTTGAAGCACAATGATTTAAAAAAGTCCCTCTTTAACAAAGAGGGACGATTTTAGCGAAGCTAAAATCAGGGAAATTAGTTGGAAGTTTGCCTGCACAAGCTGCGTGCAAAATAACGCAGAGAATTCCTCTGTTCCGGCTACGCCGAAACTGTCTCCCTTTGCTAAAGGGAGACTTTTTTAAAACCTTTCACATTTAGTACGTGTTGCGTCATAATAAAAGGTAACCGAAAAGTTTAGTGATAGATTAAGTTAATAAGTAAGTTCATAAGTAGTTAAAAATAAAAAATAATTGTAATAATAATAATTTCTTTCTTTTTTTGGAGACTTTTTTTCTTTCTTTGTTAATAAGTCAATAAGTTCAAGGTTAGTAATCTTTCAAGATAGATATAATTTTATTTTTCATTCTTGACTGAAGAATAAAGGGATCAAGAGAATAAAAAATTTTAGTTAGTTGTTTTTTCACAGAAGGTATAATAGCAGAAGAAGCAAGTATTCTCTGATAAGGAGTAAGAGGAGAAGCAAATATCTTGATAATCTTAGCTCCAATTCTTTTCTTGTCAATCAGCTTGAAAGAAGGAATAAAGAAATTCAGATATAATCTCCATTCGGTTAAATACAAATCATTGAGCGTAGCTACGGTTTCGATTTTGTCAAATCTCTGGTAGCCTATAAATTGTCTTACGTGCGTCCAGTTCTTTTCTTCAATATGAGCATTATCATTTTTCTTATACTCTCTTGAACGGGTGTATTGAACAGGATTCTTTTGACCTGTAAAATATTCGAGCAGCATATAATTAAGAAGTTCACCTCCGTTATCACAATCAAAGCCGAGCACCTTAAAAGGAAGATATTCTCTGATGCTCTTCAGAGCTTCAAAAACACCTCTTTTCCCCTTGCTCCATAAGGCTCTTTGCTCAGTCCAGCCAGTGGCAATATCAACTGTGTTCAGAGTATAAGCAAACTGTCCGGATACAGAACTTCCGCAATGTGCAACTGTATCTGCTTCGATAAATCCAGGTATAGATTCATTCCATTGATTCAATTTAATGGGAACTTGTTTCTTTAATAAAGAACCAGGCTTTGTTGTGGATAATCCAAACTTCCTATACCTGGATTTAAGTCTCTTAAGAAGCCGGTCAATAGTCCTAGGAGAGATCTCCAGTAAAAGCTTAACATCCTTCTCAGTTAAATGATTACTGTTATGCAGATGATAATATGGCATCCATAGAGGGATTGCAGCTTTTAATCTTTTTGAACAAGCAAGATTTGTAAGAACCCAAATCTCTTTTAGAAAGGTGATGATAGTTGTATGATAATACTTATTAGGTCTTCCTTTTCTTCTGTTATGCTTCAGTTGTTTTTTAGATATAAGCCTGATTGCATATTTTCTGTTATAATTACAAACCCGGCAGAACTCATCCAGGATTATTGTCTTTTCACTTTTAGAAGCAGAAAAATATCTTTTCTTAATCTCCTGAAGATATTCTTTTTTAGATGTATTACTCATAGGTAACCTTTCAAAACATTGGTTACCTATATTATGGCTCAACGACCTTTTCCCAAACTTCTTTGGGTTACCTTATTTTTGGCTCAATGCGTAGTAAACATTTTTATTTTTTTCCTTTTGATTCTTTAATTTCAAAATTATAAGTTATGAGCAGTTTAAAACAGGAGTATTCGCGGGAAGCAAACCAAAATCTCTTAAATAATAAAACACAACAATCAAGTTTTTGTGTAGTATAATTAATAGTTATATGGCAAAACATTTGAGGTAAGAATGAAATACTTATTTACTTTCATATCAATAATTTCGATTGTGTCAATGTTCCTTTTCTCTGGTTGTAATCCAGCAATGCTAACAACCTTGCCAAAGCCAATTGGTGCAATTTCAAAAACTGAAATTATTAATAAATACCTTACTAAAGATACATATGACCCCATTGAAGGTATTTGGTCTTGGGACTCAAATGAATATGAAGTTGCAATAATAAAAAACAATACTACCACATATTCACAGTATGATTATATCGGCATAATTACAGAAGCCAGAAATCAAGGTTGGCAATTAGGCGAAGTCAAGTTACTATTGAAAAAGACCGTTTCTGATTATGTTTACTCTGTTATATATTATATGGGAGACAAATCTGAAACTGGAACTACTATTACAATGCCTAATGAAAATATGATTGAAATGTATTTACCTACTGGATTATATGGTTCAAAGGAAAAAACCATATTAGTCAAATCCTACCCTTCAATTAAAAAAGATATATATAAAGATAACATTCAAAGCAGCAGTGGAACTGGTTTTTTCCTCTCAAAAGATGTTATTGCCACAAATTACCACGTGGTTGCAGATGCAAAAGAAATTAAGGTAAGTTACAATCAAAAGCAGTATGATGCAAAGTTATTGATGAAAGATGCCATTAACGATTTAGCATTATTACAAATCCAGTTTAATGATAACGAATTAGAAAGAAAGATGTTTTTGGAACAAATATCACCTTTACCAGTCGGTGAAGTAAATCAAATTAAAGAAGGAGATAAAGTTTTTACAATCGGATTTCCCCTTTTACAAGAATTAGGGAAAACACCAAGAGTGAGTGAAGGGATTATTAATAGCACCTATGGAATTAATGACGACCCACGAATGTTTCAAATAAGTATTCCTGTTCAGCCTGGCAATAGTGGAGGTCCAATGTTCAACCAAAATGGTGAAGTTATTGGCATTATTACATCTACTATTAATAATGCTTATCTGATAATTAACAAAGGCACTTTTCCTCAGAATGTAAATTTTGCTGTTAAAATAAATTATCTATTCAATCTTTTAGAATTATTACCAGAAAAAGTCAAGCCAGTAAAAATACTGAGCGTCACTACTAATTCAACTTCTGAATATGTTGAACTATATAAAAATTCTGTAGTTCTCATCGAAGCAAAATAATTATTTATTATGGATGATTATATAAATATTTATACCAATGTCTATTTCAAACTAATAGAAATAGGTAAGGAATTATCTTTACATTCATTTAGTGAGAAAAATGATAAGGTTGAACTTTATGGCTTAGTCTCATTGAATTTATGTAAACAACAAACAAAATCAATCTATATTCTTTTAGAACATAAATTGCATCCGAGTGTACTTATATTGATTAGAAATGTATTTGAAACATTTTTTAATTATCAATGGATATTGCGCGGCGAAACAAAATCTGAAAAAATCGAAAGAGTAAATCAACTTGAAGGCAAAGCTTTCAATGATATTGAAAAAGAATTAAATGTAATGAAAGAAAATTCAAGTTCTTCAAATCCAATTTGGAAACCAGAAATGTATGAGGATAAAGAAAAGTTTTTGGAATTTTTAAAAACACATTATCCAGAGTTGACTTATAAAGACAAAACTGAAATAAAATTTAAAAAACCAAAAGAATCTTCTCTTGAAAGTAGAATGAGCTATATAGAAAGAATCAAGTTTTATTCGCTTTATCGTTTTACTTGTGCATTTGTTCATCCAACACCGATTCTTAGAGATTTATTATTACTACGAGAAGGTTCTGAAAAAAATCCTATACAATTACTTAAACCTCATTTAAAAGAAGCTTTAGACTATTGCTTATTTTTGATTTACGGTATTGCATTTAATTTATCAAAAGTACTCGAAGAAAGGAAAGAATTCAATAAGGAAAAGGTTGATAAAATACTTGCAGAGATATTCTCAATAATTTCAAATTCAAGTGCAAGTAAATTATTAGAATATGCCATATAACAAGTGCTTCAACCCGACAGCGTTTTCGTATTCGGCTTTTTTATAATTTTAACTTTGGTTGCTCCGTTTCGGCTATCTCGTTCGGCTTTGTTCTATTAAATACAATTTTTAAAATCATTAAAGTTTGTGCTTCTATTCGGCAGTCT
>Ga0154732_1154_pt1 | contig 9875 bp, 8 predicted proteins | sample Rifle2008BG16ft_FD_105740 | JGI IMG/M metagenome (GOLD analysis project Ga0154732, IMG submission 105740) | Ignavibacteria bacterium RBG_16_34_14 | reverse complement strand
TGAATTATTTGTTATAGTACTTTCAAGAGATTTTTGTTCTGATTTAATGAGGTTCAAATTTAAAGCCTCGGCAACAGTTGCAGCTATTTCTGCTTGAAGCGTAAAAACACTGGAAAATTCGGCTTCATAAGGTTTTGACCATATCTGAATAGAATTTTCAATTTTGATCAGTTCGGGATTAACACGAATCCGTTTCTTTCCATCAGCCATTTTTTCCCACTGAATGGTTCCTTCAAGAACATATTGAACACCTAGTTCTTCACCAATCTGCTTCAGAGATTTTTGAGTATTTTTATATTGCATTGCACTGGAACGCGCAATAACACCTAAGCCTGATAACCCGGACAATTTACTTGTAATTTCACCTGTGATTCCATCTGCAAAATAGTCATCTTCCGGAGCGCCTAAATTTTCGAATGGGAGAACAACAATCATTTTCCTTTCTGGAACTGTTTCACTTTCACCAGACAAATTGCTGAAGTAGATATAAACTACACTTAGAAATAAAACAAAAATTATTAAGGCTGCAGGTACAAACCATTTTTTATTTTTCTTTTTAGAAAATGAATTAATCCTTGAAGGCTGAGAATATGTTTTTGTAGATGAATTATTTTTTAATTCATTTAAATCTGAAAGCATTTCACTAACACTTTGATATCTGTTTGCCAGATCTTTTGAAAGTGATTTATTTATTATTGAATTTAATTCAGAAGAAATATTCCCTGAATATTCCGGTTCTTCATTAAGAATTGAATAAATCACTGCCTGATCATAATCTCCCTTAAACGGCTGTTTCCCTGTAAGCATTTCATAAAGTACTACACCGAAAGACCAGATGTCTGTTCGATTATCTACTTCATCTCCTTTTGCCTGTTCAGGTGACATATAAGCAATTGTTCCAACTGTTGAACCGATTTTTGTAACCTGTGCACCTTTACCAACTTTTGCCAATCCAAAATCCATAATTTTTACTTTGCCATCTTTTGTAATCATTATGTTTTGAGATTTTATATCCCGATGCACAATTCCTTTTTTATGAGCGGCTTCTAATCCTTCACCTATTTGAACAGCTATATTAATTGCTTCATCAATTGGAATTGAACCGGTTTTAATTTTATCCCTTAACTCAACTCCATCAATATATTCCATCACTATAAAAACTTTTTCATTAGCTTCTTCAATGGAATGGATAGTAGTTATATTAGGATGATTTAAAGATGCAGCAGCCTTTGCTTCAATTCTAAAACGTTCACGTTCTTCAGAATTAACAGCTATGTAATGAGGTAGAAATTTTATCGCAACTTCACGTTCCAGTTTTGTATCCTCAGCAAGATAGACAACACCCATCCCACCTTCCCCAAGTTTCTCTATTATTCCATAATGAAGAATTGTTGAACCGATCATAATTAATTAACTATTCTCCTGAATAATTCCTGAAACCGAAAATCATCACTTAAAGAGTTGAATAATGGATTAAGCTTTAAAAAAAGCATCCATGGGCCTCGTTCCTCGTAAGCCTTTTCAAGATATTCCAATGCCTTATCTTTCTGTCCCAGCCCCAATGAAATGACCGCAAGATCGTAAGAGGAAACATATTTGCTCACTGCTCTTTTGAGCAGAACTTTTCCAAGACGTTCGGCGTTTTCTTTAGAACCAGTAAGACCTTCAGAATAAGCGAGTCCGGAGAGAATTCTTGTATCTTCAGGAGCCAGTGAATAAGCTTTACGAAAGTAATTTAAAGCATCATTAAACTGATTCAAAGCTATATATGCAATTCCAAGATCGTAATATGCATAAGCAAATGTTGAATCGAACTCTAATGTTTTTTGCAGTTGATCGATTGCCTTTTGGAATTCACCCCCACGCTGGTAATGTTGACCAAGCTGTGCATTAATTATAAGCGAATAAGGATCGAGCTCAAGTGCATGTTGAGATTGTTGATATGCTCTTTCAAATTCACCACGCAGTACTAATACTTCTGAGTACCAATGATAACCATTTGCATACTGCGGGTTCAATTCGATTGCTTTTTTTAAGTTTTTCTCAGCGGCATCAAGGTCCCAGTCATAGTGTATATTAATATCGCCGAGTGTGGCATAAGCTTCGGCAAGTTTATTATTGATTTTTAATGCTTTTTCTATAAAACTTTTGGCAATAGAAATGCTTTCCTCTGGTTTTCGTCTGCCATAAACTCCAAGCATAAGGTATGAATCTCCAAGTCCCGCATAAGCTTGTGCATAGGTTGAATCTATATCAATCGTTTGCTGAAAATATTCAATGCTTTTATTCACTCCTTCTTCGGAGCGTTTATTCCAGTAGTAGCGACCTTTCAGGTAGAGATTATAAGCTTCAACGTTTGCGAGATTCCTGGTGTTGAAAGAATTAATTTGATTCCCGGAGAGTGTTAGTTGTAAAGCTTTGACTATAGATTCTGATAGATCGTCTTGTATCTCAAATACGTCCGTTAATTCCCTCTCATAGCTGTTCGACCAAAGATTAAATCCATCAGAAACATTAATTAATTGTGCGGTTATTCTTAACCTATTCCCGGATTTTCTTACGCTACCTTCCAATACTGTTCCCACTCCTAACTCATTACCGATTGTTTGAATAGCAATCTCCTTTCCTTTGAACCGGAATGAAGATGTCCTTGAGGAAACCTTTAAATTCGGAATTTGAGCGAGCGAGTTAATAATCTCTTCAGCCATACCATCCGCAAAATATTCCTGGTCGGAATCAGTGCTTAAATTAGTAAAAGGCAAAACTGCAATCGATTTTTTTATTTTGACGGAATCAGATGAAGAATTAAAAAAGAATAAACCAAAAACAATCAACATAGTTACTACAAAACCGGCAGTGATAAGTTTCCAATTCTTGCTTAACAAAGATTTAGAAATTACCTGCTCTTGATCAGTTTCAAATTTTGCATTTTTTTGCTTTAAGTCTTCTAATAGCTCACCGACACTTTGATACCTATCTTCTTTGTTCTTAGAAAGTGCTTTAGCAATTATGTACATCAACCTTTCAGAAACATTGCCTTCCAATTCCGGTTCTTCATTCAGAATAGAATAAATTACAGCCTGATCATAATCTCCCTTAAATGGCTGTTTCCCTGTTAGTATTTCATAAAGCACAACACCGAATGACCAGATATCTGTCCGATTATCTACTTCATCTCCCTTTGTCTGTTCAGGAGACATATAGGCAATTGTTCCAACTGTTGAACCGATTTGTGTAACCTGGGTTCCCCTTCCAATTTTAGCTAAACCAAAATCCATAATTTTTACTTTGCTATCTTTTGTAATCATTATGTTTTGAGATTTTATATCTCGATGCACAATTCCTTTTTTATGTGCAGCTTCTAAACCTTCTGCAATTTGGATTGCTATATTAATTACCTCACCGATCGGGATTGGATCACTTTTGATTTTATTTTTTAACTCCTCTCCATCTATATATTCCATTACAATAAAAACATCCTCATTAACTTCTTCGATGGAATGAATTGTAGATATATTGGGATGATTCAATGATGCTGCTGCTTTAGCTTCAATCTTAAATCTTTCTCTTTCTTCGGAGTTAACAGAAATGTGTCGGGGTAAAAATTTTATAGCTACTTTCCGTTCAAGCTTTGTATCCTCAGCAAGATACACTACACCCATTCCTCCTTCGCCGAGCTTCTCCAGTATTTTATAATGTGATATTGTTTGTCCTATCATTATTCACTTCCCATAAAATAAAATTGGCTTCGGCGGACAGGTCTGCCTTCGCCCAGTTTCTCCAAAATTTTATAATGAAGTATGTTTTTTCCAGTCATAAATTTCTTTAATAATAAATACTTTGCTGCCTTCAAATGTCTAACCTATCAGGTCATTTATACAAATAACTTTCTTAGAAAAAATTAATGGTAAACCAGCCTTAATTTACTCTTACAATCATTTGAGGGACTGTCTCAGTCGGTTGATCTATTGTAAACTTGTAAGTGACTCCTTTTACTCCTTGAATCTCATACGCATGATAAGTACCATCGTTAGGTACAGGCAATTTAGATTTCTTTCCACCAGGAGCTTCAACAGACAACTCATAGTTTTTATCCACTGCCGTAAAATGTATGTGGTTCCCGCTGGACATATCGAGACTACTGACAACGCCGTTATTATACCAGAAATTGTTTTTGTTTAAATCTACTGCTTTCATTTTGTACCTCCGGTAATTTATTTAAGTTTAGATATTATTTTTTCAAAACGGCTATCAGCACGAAGATTTTTTAACTCAGGGATATGATCCAATTCTTCAATCGAGTAGCCATTATCAATTGCTTTATTAATCCAAGTAATAGCCTGATCCCGTTTTCCAAGTTGTTCATAGACCTCACCTATAAGAATCATTACATTTACATCTTTCGGATTTAACGATTCAACTTTTTTCACAATTGTAAGAGCACTGTCTGGTAGATTTAATTCTGTACAATAGCTTGCAATATTTGTTAACACTTCCGGATCTACAGGATTAATTTTTAATTGCCTTTCAGCCTGTAATTTTGCTTTTCTTAAAACGAAAATGATTTTTGACGAATCGGCAGAACTTTGCCTGTAAGCACCTGCCAGGTATCCCCATACACTGTAATCGGTATCTTGTAATTTAAGTGCCTGTTCATACATCGAAGCCGCATCTTTATAAAGACCTTCATAGTAATAAAGAGTTGCAAGATTAGAATAGACACTATAGTCTGGTTCGATTTCGAGGGAACGTTTGAACATAACTATTGCATCAGCTTTTTGGTCCTGATAATAATACATTGCCCCGAGGTTCCTGTAAGCACCTGCATTAAGAGGTGTCAGCTTTAGCATCTGTTCAAATTGCTGGGCAGCTTCTTTATATTTTCCCTGCAAATAATAAAACACTCCAAGATGATTGTAGCCTGCCCAATAATCCGGTTTCATTTTTATAACTTTCTTATAGATTGATTCCGCTTCATCCAGCTTCCCTTGTTTGTTATAAGCAGTGGCCTGGCCCGTGTACGCATCAATGTTTGATGGATCTATATTTTGCGCTATTAAAAATTCCTTGTTGGCTTCCTCATATTTTCCCGTTTCGTTATAAAGTAATCCGAGTGTAATGTGAACAGGAGAAAGATTTTTACTTATTTCATCGGCCTTCAGGCAGTTCTCCTTAGCTTTGTTTATCCAGAAAGCATCTTTTGTTTTAGAGTACATTCTTAAACAGGCTTCACCCAATCCTGAATAAGCCAAAGCAAAACCCGGATCTTCTTTTAAAGCTTTTTCAAATAACCCGATAGCCGTATTCAATTCAGCTGTATTTCCAAAATGCAAAAGGTTACCTTTCCCCTGTATATAGAATTCGTTTGCAACGGCATTATCGGTTTCACCACTTTTTAATGTATTCCGGACATTTTCTTCAAGTTGAATATTCATCATCTCCGCGGTTTCAAGTACAGCTTCATTCTGTATAGATGATGTTCCGGTTAGAGGTTCGTCAATTATCCTTGAGCTTATCTGCCTTTTCTTTAAGGGATCAATAAGATTTAAGATTAATTGATACCTGTTATTCAGTTTTTGAAGGCTGCCTGTAATTGCAAGATTAATTCCGAAGGCTTTTAATGCATCATCAGGATTTTGTACTTTACTTTTCAGCATTTCACTTGTGGGCACGAACCATAATTTATCTTTATATTGTTCCAGTTGAGAAAGTTTGCTTGTTATAACCTCAGCCAAACCTTCCGCCAGATATTTATCCTCATTTTTATTGCCTATCACATTGAAGGGAATTACAGCAATATGTTTTTCTTCGGGGAGTATTGATACTTCACTGTTAAAAAATAACTGATTCAACTCAGGAATGTATTTGTATAATAAAAACCCGACTACTGCTATGAGCAATAAAATCAAAATTGTTTTTGGATAAGAAAACTTTGGGGCAGCGGACTTTCTAACTTTTATACTTTTATCATCAAAAGAAAACTGTTTCGATATTCCCTTTAGTGATGCTTCCGACTTTTCCTTCAACAGTTTCAAATCATCTAAGAGTTTTGCAGCTGATTGATATCTGTCTTCCTTATTTTTTGAAAGTGCTTTAAGTACTATTGATTCAAGAGGCGGTGGAATATTTTCATTATATAGTCTTAACGAAGCGGGCGTTTCATTTAAAATAGAATAAACAACCGCCTGATCATAGTCTCCTTTAAACGGAAGGACACCCGTAAACAGCTCATACAAAACAACCCCTAACGACCAGATATCAGTTTGATGATCGACATTTGTTCCCGTTGTTTGTTCGGGCGACATATATACAATAGTGCCAAGTGTCATACCTAACCTTGTAAGATTTTCAGCTCCACTTACCTTTGCTAATCCAAAATCCATTATTTTCACTGCACCATCTTCTGTAACCATAATGTTAGAAGATTTTATATCACGATGAACTATCCCTTTCTTATGTGCAGCTTCCAGTCCATCACAAATTTTAATTGCTATATCAATTGCATCATCAACCGAAATCATTTTTGCTTTTATTTTATTTTTTAATTCCTCCCCATCAATAAATTCCATTACTATAAAAACATTCTCGTTAACTTCTTCTACTGAATAAATTGTAGTTATATTAGGATGGTTTAATGATGCAGCAGCCTGCGCTTCAATTTCAAATCGTTTTCGTTCCTCTTCATTAACAGAGATATGATGGGGTAAAAACTTAATTGCCACTTCGCGTTTTAGTTTTGTATCCTCGGCTTTATATACTACTCCCATCCCGCCTTCTCCAAGCTTTTCTAAAATTTTATAATGTGATATTGTTTGTCTTATCATTTTTATATTAAAATTTTGGGGGATTTTTATAAAAAACTTTTCCCTGTTACTACATTATAACTTTCAACTTTCATATCATCTGTAGTTTTAATTTTTGCACTGTATTCTTTTTCAAGTTCCATCTTCCATAGATAAAACTGTGAGAAAGTATGTTTAAGCTCTTCTACAAGCTCTTCAAATTTTCCACTGGTTTCATAATTATCCGCATACTTTTTATTATCCCAAATTGTAACTGAAATAAACTCATCTTTTTCACTAACACTTTCTGAAAGAAAAACGTGTCTGCACCCTAAGGTTTCTTTCAGAGCAGGTATTACTTTTTCTAAATAAACCTTCTTGAATTCATCCAATTTATTCTCCTGAATTTTCATAGATACAATCCTTACATACATTTGCGAGCCTTGAAATTTCGGCTTATCATCTTCTTCTTTCTGAATTTTTACAGAATACTTTTTAACAATAGGTTCTTCAGTAACAGGTGCATATTCAAGCTCCATTTTATCAGACAACTGAACTTTCCACTCATTGCTTTCAGAAAAAAATGGCTTTTCCTGTTTAATTAAATCTCTGAAAACTGATGAGTTTTCAAAATCTTCTGCACTCTGCTGAGTTTCCCAAAATGTAAGGGAGATGAATTCATTATTATCAGGACCACTTTTAATTAAACCGGCAAAAATGCATCCCGGCATTTTCTGAAGCTGGGGAAAGACTGATGCTTCATAAAAATCTTTAAACTGGTCTATATATACAGGATTAAGCTTTACCTGAAAAAGACGCATAAACATATTATTTCCTTCCTTTCATTTCAGGAGAAACAACTATAGATTTTACAATAGGAAAAATTATCGTAATCATAATCGTACTCGTACTCGTAATCATAAAAAATAGAGAAAGAGTATGATTAAGATTATGATTACGATAATTCTAAAGTGAAATAGAAATTATTCATCCCGTTTAATTATAACTAAAGTAATATCATCCATCTGAGATTGATTACCGGAAAATTCCTGTATGTTTTTAATAATTATTTCAATTAGTTTTAAAGGTGATTCATTCCGGTTTTGCAGGATAAGATCAATTAATCTTTGTTCACCAAATTCTTCTTCAGTATTATTCATAGCTTCTGTTATACCATCGGAATAAATTACTAACAATTCACCGGGATGGAATGGAATTGTTTCTTCTTCATAAGGAACACCCGGCATAATACCAACAATTAAACCGCCTTTATCGAGAGGTGTGAGTTTATTATCGCGGGTAAAATAGAAGGGATTGTTATGACCACCGTTGCAATAGATTAATTCATTCTTAGAAATATCTATTATACCATAAAACAACGTAGCAAATTTGTTGGGGGCTGTGTTTCGGAAAAGCATCTCATTAGCAAATGAAACACAGCTTTTACAATCATTGCCAAGTAATGTTTGTCCTCTAAGTGTAGCCTGAAGATTTGCCATCAATAAAGCTGCAGGAATACCTTTACCGGAAATATCTCCTAAACAAAATGCTAAACAGTTATCTCCGCTGGGAATAAAATCAAAATAGTCTCCTCCTACATCTTTAGCAGGAATACTTTTACCAGCAATCTGGTAACCTGGTAAAACCGGTTGTAATTTTGGAAGCAAATCAACCTGTATTTCATAAGCAAGCCTCATTTCTTCCTGCAAGCGAATAAGCGCCTGTTCTTCCCGGTATAGCCTTGCATTTTCTATTACATGTGCTGATTGGGCAGCTATAATTCCCAACAATCTTTGATCACCCATAGTAAAGCCTGCTTCAGCTTTTTTATTAAAAACAGTTAGCAACCCAATCATTTTTCCTTTAACAATCATTGGGACACTAAGTAAAGAATGGACCGGGAAATTATTATCAACCATAAATTTAAATCTGGAGTCGCTTGCAAGATCATTAATAATTAAAGGATTCCTGTTCTTTAACATCCATCCGGTTAATTGTGCATCCATTCTGAAAGGAAGAATATTTGATAATGAATCCTGTTTACGGATCATTGTATGGAAAGGTTTATTCTGATCTTTTTCATCAAGAAGCATTACTGCGCCTTGTTCAACCTTTATATGCTTCACACATTTTCTAACTATAAGATCAACTATCTGTTCTAAGGTTTGTGTGGAAGTAATAGCAGTCGCTATTTCATTTAAAGCTGAGAGTTCCTCAACCGCTGCTTTTAACCGCAGGTTTTCTTCAAACAGTTGATTCTGAAGAACAGTTTCTTCTGTACTCATAAGTATTTTTTACCTTTTTGGGATGACAGGAGAGAAACTAATACTAAAGAAGGAAAAAAGCTAATTGTTTTGCAATAAGTTCAAATCTTGCCGGCTTAAAGGAAAGAAGTGAATGTTATCACAAAACAGTCGAATATTTACGACATCCAATTAACATTTTAAACTATACAATCCCTTATTCCTATCTCCTAGTTTTATATCAACATTACTAAAGTTTTTATTCTGGGTAGTCGGCGATTTATCCGGATACAGCGCCATTTCATTACACATTAAAATTATTTTTATTTTAAGATAAATCTTTAATCTATTTAAGGAGATCTTTATGTATGAACATTTTTCTAAACCTTTACTTCCTAAAAACAAATTCTATTCAAGAATATTCTTTCATTTCCTTGGTGCCTTTTCTTTGGTTTTAATCTCTTTATTGATTGGTATTTTTGGTTATCATTTTTCAGAGAATTTATCCTGGATTGATTCTCTTCTTAATGCTTCAATGATTTTAGGTGGAATGGGACCTGTTAATGAAATGTATTCTGTTACTGGTAAAATTTTTGCTTCATTTTATTCTCTTTTTTCCGGTATTATTTTTCTTGCTATTGTGGGTGTTCTTTTCGCTCCCTTATATCATAGGTTTCTGCATAAATTTCATCTTGATAACTAAAAATACTAGTAAGGTCAGTACAGTTTCGGTATAGTAGAAATGCAGAGAGTTGAAAGTTTACTTCTTAATGATTGAAGATAAATAACTTGAAAGAATAAAGAATTTTTTCACAAACATTTCATACACATATAAAATTCTCTTCGAATG
>Ga0154732_1121_pt2 | contig 9904 bp, 10 predicted proteins | sample Rifle2008BG16ft_FD_105740 | JGI IMG/M metagenome (GOLD analysis project Ga0154732, IMG submission 105740) | Ignavibacteria bacterium RBG_16_34_14 | reverse complement strand
TTCAAACCAGTAAAAGAAGAAATTGTAGACAAGAGATTAAAAATTGCAGTGGTTGGAAGACCTAATGTAGGAAAATCTTCTCTTACAAATTCTTTGTTAGGGTATGACAGAAGCATTGTAACTGAAATACCCGGTACAACAAGAGATAGTGTTGATTCAATTCTGAAATATTATGGAGAAGAAATAATCCTCATTGATACTGCCGGGCTTCGCAAAAAAAAGAGAGTTGAAGAGAGCATTGAATTCTTTTCTACAATACGTGCTCTTAAAACAATTGGCGAATGCGATGTTGCTGTTGTTTTAATTGATGCAAAAATCGGACTTGAGAAACAGGATCAGAAAATTATTGATGAAGCAGTAAGAAGAAGAAAAGGTTTAATACTTGCTGTAAATAAATGGGATCTTGTGGAGAAAGAAACTAACACTTCTATTCAATATGAAAGATCAATAAAAGAAAAAATGGGTTCTATAGACTATGTGCCAGTTATTTTTATTTCGGCTTTAACCAAACAGAGAATATTTAAGCTGATTGATTTGAGCATCAAGGTTAGTAAAGAAAGAAAGAAGAAAATTCCAACAAGCACTTTGAACGCCGTTCTTCTGCCTGAAATTGAAAAGAATCCTCCGCCTTCAACAGGTACCGGGAAAGAAGTGAAAATAAAATATATAACTCAGGGGGGCGATCATTACCCGGTTTTTATTTTTTCTACAAGTTACCCTAAAAATGTTCAGGATAATTATAAAAGATTTCTTGAAAATATTATAAGGAAACACTTTGGTTTTGAAGGCGTGCCTTTCACTATGGTTTTTAAAATCAAATGATTAAACCAAAAGAAATAATTATAATTGGTGGAAACGCTGCAGGACCTGCTGCGGCTGCAAAAGCAAAAAGAACCAATCCTGACTCGCACGTTACGATGTTCGAAGCGGGCGAATATATCTCAACCGGAACTTGTGAAATTCCGTATGTTTTTTCGGGTGAAATAAAAAGCTATAAAGATTTGCTTTATTTTGATTCCAAATCTTTCAAAGAAAAAAAAGGTGTTGATGTTTATATAAAGCACAGAGTTGAAGGGATTAACAGGAAAGAAAAAGAAATTAAGGTCCTTGATCTTTATAACGGCACAACTCATTTCTATAAATATGATAAGCTGATTATAGCAACCGGCGCAAAGCCCAAATCATTAAAAGTATTTTCACTTCCGGCAAAAAATCTATTTACTCTTAAAGATATTACTGATCTTGTAAAAGCCTTGGAATATCTTCGGGCAAATGAAATAAGAAATACTACCATTATTGGCTCAGGATATATTGGGCTTGAAGCTGCTGATGTTTTAAGTTCAGGTGGTTTTAATGTTACAATAATAGAAAAAGAAAATCTTCCTTTACCTGCTGCTGAATCTGAAATTCAATTAATGATTGAAGAAATTCTGGTAAAAAATAAGGTTAGATTTTTTGGTGGTGTGAAAAATCTTAAACCAAATTATAATGAAGATAAAATTGAAAGTATAAATGTTGATGGGAGAATGATAGAAACTGATGTAGTTATTGTTTCTATTGGTTTTATTCCGAATTCTGATTTGGCAAAAAATGCTAAATTAGAAATTGGTGAATATGGGGGAATAAGAGTAGATGCCACACTAAAAACCTCTGATCCTCATATTTATGCAGCAGGAGACTGCATTGAAATTATGAATGAAATAACCAAACGCCCTTTTTATCTTCCTCTTGCTGCAATTTCTCATGACTATGCTCACGTTGCCGGGGAAAATGCTGCAGGTAGAAATAAACGAGTGAATCCTGTTGTAAAAAATATTTCAGTAAAACTCTGGGATAAATTTTTCATTAGCGTTGGTTTATCTTCAATAGAAGCAAAAGAAGATAAATTCAGGTTTAAGGCTGTAAAAGAAACAACTTATAATCGTGTTATGATAATGCCCGGAAGTGAAAAAGTTTTTGGTAAAATACTTTATGAAGAAGAATCTAAAAAAATACTTGGAGCATCTTTCCTGGGAGGAGAAGAAGTATCGGGTTATGGAGATTTGATTTCTGCTTTAATAAGATCAAAGCAATCTGTTAAATTTCTTGCAGATATTAATTACAATTATACTCCGCCTCTGTCACCACAAATTAATTTATTATCTTTGCTGGGAAGAAAAATAAGCTAGTTTTAGTTATTAAGTTATTGAGTTGCTGAGTTATTGAGTTAGTAATTAATAACCTAATAACCCAATAACTTAGTAACCCAATATGGATTAAATCATGAAAACATCATTTAAGAATTTTAATCTAATAGATCATCCTCTCGTTAAATGTGATATTACTCTTTTAAGAGATAAAAAAACACAAACTGAAATTTTCAGATCGGCAGTCAGGAGATTGTCAAATATTCTTGCTATTGAAATAAATAAGGGTCTTAAGTTAAAAGAAATTAATGTTGAAACACCTCTGGAAAAAACTACGGGATATAAACTTGATGAGGAAATTGTTCTCGTTCCTGTTTTAAGAGCAGGGCTTAGTATGGTAAATGGTTTTTTAGATGTTATTCCCGATTGTAACGTAGGACATATAGGGCTTCAGAGAAATGAGGAAACCTTACTGCCAATAGAATATTATTTTAAAATCCCGAAGCTTAAAAATAATTCAAAAGTAATTCTTCTTGATCCCATGCTCGCAACAGGCGGAAGCGCATCAGAAGCCCTGAAGTATCTTAAGAAAAAAGGAGCGAAGAAAATTATTTTTGCCTGTCTTGTTGCATCACCTGAAGGAATTAAAAAAATAAACAAAGAACATCCGGATGTAAAGATTTTCGGAACAGCATTGGATAGAGAATTAGATAATAAAGGATATATTTTGCCCGGACTTGGAGACGCAGGAGACAGAACGTTTGGAACGCTTTAGCTCTGGTGTATGGATGAATGAATGTATGTATGAATACATCCAATCATTCAATCATTCAATCATTCAAAAGTTGCGGACGGATTTACTTTCCAATAAATATTTTCTTGCATTAATATTTTTTTGTATCTCTTTCTCGTTTACAACAGCACAAGTTTATCCTGATCCAAAAGTTGATTCTCTTCTTCATTCAGGAATCGAGAAAATTATAAACCAGAAGTATGATCTTGCCAAAAAAGATTTTGTAATTCTCGATAAAAAATTTCCTGAGCTTCCTCTTGGCAAGATTTACATGGCAGCAGTTGAAATTGCAAAATCTTCAGACCTTGCATCTCTATATAATTCTAAATTCATTAGACAAAAACTTGAAGAAGCTAAAGAGATTTCAGAAAATCTTATTGATAAAGATGAGTATAATATTTGGAATTATTATTTCCTTGCTCTTGCAAAAGGATACGATGCTTATTTTAATGCATTAAATGGTGAATGGCTTTCCGCATTTGGTGAAGGTGTAACATCCATTAATCTTTTTGAACACTGTCTGGAAATTTATCCTGAATTTCATGAATCTTTTATTGCAATCGGAACATATAAATACTGGAAAAGCAAAGAGACACAATTTCTTGGCTGGCTCCCTTTTGTAGATGATGAGAGGGAAGAAGGCATAAAATTGTTAGAAAAAGCTATAGGTCATTCATCTTATAATTCTTATTTAGCTATAAACTCTTTGATATGGATTTACATTGATAAAGGAGAATCGGAAAAAGCTGTTAAACTTGCTCAATCAATTTTAGAAAAATATCCAAAATGCAGATTCTTCAGGTTTGGCCTGGCAAGAGCTTTAGAAGATATTGATTTAAGAAAATCAATTGATGAGTATTACAAAATTTTAAATTCCTTTTCAGAAAGTGAAAAACCAAACCGCTATAACGAAATTCTCCTTAAACATCTTATAGCACAGCAGTATAACAAATTAGGTGAATACCAGGCATCACTCCAACTTTGTAATGAAATATTAAGCATTAAAAATCTTACAGATTACGAAAAGCAGAAATTGGAGGAACGCCTTGAAAGGGTGAAAAAACTGCAAAAAGAACTTCAATAAATATCTTACCCGCAAATTATATCTCTCTTTGATGACTTTACCTATTCAAAGAAAAAAGGTAAATTATAATAAAAGTAAAAGTTAAAAGAATAAAAAGTAAAAGCTTCAAGAAAAAGTGTAAGAGCAAGAGCAAGTTCAAGAATATTTAATTGGATAATTTTAAAGATATAAGATTGATAGATGACAATCAGCGATCCTAAATATAAAAAGATGCTTGAAGAACTTATTAAAGTCTGTAAGCAAAATCTTCCTTCAGTTAATGAAGATCTCATTACGAGGAGCTTTGAATTCTCTGTTGAAGCTCACAAAAATGATCTTCGTTCTTCAGGCGATCCATATTTTATCCATCCTTACCATGTAGCTTTAATAGTTGCAGAAGAACTTCCACTTGATGATATAACTGTTGCAAGTGCTTTATTACACGATGTTGCTGAAGATACTGAATTCAATATTAATCTTCTTTCAAAAGAATTTGGAAATGAAGTTGCCGAAATTGTAGATGGCGTGACAAAAATAAGCGGAATATTTAGAGGACAGGAAATTACCAAAGCCGAGAATTACAGAAAGCTTCTTCTTTCTATGGTTAAAGATGTGAGGGTAATTCTCGTTAAATTTGCCGACCGCTTACACAATATGAGAACACTTGATTTTGTTAATCCTGAAAAACAGAGAAGGATAGCACAGGAAACTCTTGAGATTTATGCACCTTTCGCACACAGGTTTGGTCTTGGGCGTATTAAGTGGGAGTTTGAAGATCTTTCCTTTAAATATCTTAACAGAGATGCTTATGAGGAGCTGGTTAAAAAAGTAGCTGCAAAAAGAAAAGAGAGAGAATCTTATATTAAAAAATTTGGTGAACCTTTTACAGAAAAGCTTAATGAGTATAACCTTAAATATGAAATTAACGGAAGAGCAAAACATCTTTACAGTATTTATCGTAAAATGGTTAGAAGGAACAAACCCTTTGAAGAAATCTATGATCTTTTTGCCATAAGAATTATTTTGGATACAAAAAATACTTATGATTGCTATACAACTCTTGGAATTATAAACCAGATTTATCTTCCCGTACCCGATCGTTTTAAAGATTATATATCCATTCCCAAAACAAATAATTACCAGTCAATTCATACAACTGTAGTTGGCCCTGATGGAAGATTGGTTGAAATCCAGATAAGGACCAAAACCATGCATGAAGTCGCAGAAAGAGGTGTGGCAGCCCATTGGCGATATAAAGAGAGTAAATCTGCAAGCGATAAGGACCTTGAAAACTGGGTTAACTGGATAAGAGATATTTTTGAAAATGCTTCACGTGATGAAGCACGGAAAGATTTAATGGAAAGTTTTAAGCTTAATCTCTATCAGGATGAGATTTATGTTTTTACTCCTAAAGGAGATTTAAGAAGATTGCCGGTCAATTCAACTCCTGTTGATTTTGCATTTGAAATACACAGCAAAGTAGGATACCATTGCATTGGTGCAAAAGTAAATGGTAAAATTGTCCCGCTTGATACTATGCTTCACAGCGGTGACCAGCTTGAAATAATAACTTCAAAAACTCAGCATCCAAATAAGAACTGGGTTAAGTTTGTTACGACTCATAAAGCAAAAACGGCTATCAGGAAATGGATCAAGAAAGAAGAAGATGATATTGTAAAAGCCGGTAAAGATATCTGGGAGAAAAAAATTAAAAAGTTTAAACTTTCTTTTGATCAATCGGATTTAGACAAACTCGCAGTAAGCCTTAAGTTTGATAACCCAAGGCATATGTTCAAAACCATTGCCCAGGGTAAAGTTAATCTTGATGAAATCTTATCAACTTCTAAAGAAAAAGAGAAGAAAGAAAAAGTTCCTGTTCTTGAATTTAATACTTTTGCAGAAACTGCAAGGAGTTCAGCTGGTGGAGTATTAGTTGAAGGATTGGATTCCAGTGTTATGTATTCCTATGCAAAGTGCTGCAATCCAATACCGGGAGATCCTGTAATTGGTTACATAACGATTGGTGAAGGAATAAAAATCCACCGTAAAACTTGTAATAACCTGCTTAAGCTGTCTGAGATAGATTCAAGTAAATTAATTCCGGTTCAATGGCCTGAAGCTGAAGCTAATCTTTTTGTTGCCGGGCTTACTGTTATGGGTGAGGATTCGCCCGGAATTCTTAATGAGATTTCTCATGCAATTGTATCCTACCAGAATACAAATATCAAATCCATTAATATAAATACAAGCGATTCTACTTTTGAAGGAAGTGTAACTCTTTATGTTCACAACATTGAGCATCTTACTAAAATTATAGATCGGTTAAAGAAAGTGAGGGGAGTTTACTCTGTTGAAAGATTTGAAGGTTCCACTTCCCAGGTAAATTAAAGGAATGACTTTACAAGAAACCCGAATACTCTCCATAGATTACGGACTAAAAAGAGTTGGCATTGCATTAAGTGATCCTCTTAAAATATTTGCTTATCCTTTTAAGACCATTAAAAATGATAATAATTTCTTTAATGAATTAGTAAAGCTGATTAAAGAACAAAATGTCCTTAAAGTTATTCTTGGATTTCCTGATGCAGATAATATGAGTACAAAGGAAGTAAGAAAAAAAATCCTTTCACTAAAGGAAAAAATTGAAAAACTTAACATTGAAGTTATTCTCTGGGATGAAAGTTTCACTTCAGTAATTTCAGGCGAAAGAGTACTGGAATCTGTAACCAAAAAAACAAAACGACGTGATAAAGGTTTGTTGGATCAGCATTCAGCTGCTATCATTCTTCAAGAATATCTGGAAAGCAATGTAAAACGGAGAAATGAATAATTTTTTCTCTGTTACATTTATTTGCAAATCTAATTGACTATTAAAGACTTAAAATATATTTTCGGGTAACTTAAAATTCACTTGGGAGCATTTTATGTCACTTGACGCACTCGGAATGATAGAAACTAAAGGTTTAGTCGGGGCTATTGAAGCTGCTGATGCAATGGTTAAAGCAGCAAAAGTTGAACTGCTCGGTAAAGAAACGATCGGAGGCGGGTATGTAACAGTTATGGTAAGGGGAGATGTAGGAGCAGTTAAAGCTGCTACAGATGCTGGTGGCGCCGCCGCACAGAGAGTTGGAGAACTTGTTTCAGTACACGTTATACCTCGTCCACATTCCGAGGTTGAAGCTTTACTTCCAAAGAGAAAATAATTTATGCCAAAAGCACTCGGGTTAATTGAAACCCGGGGTCTTGTAGCCGCAATTGAAGCTGCCGATGCAATGCTTAAAGCAGCTAACGTTACACTTATCGGCAAAGAAAGAACAGACCCCGCATTAATTACGATAAAAGTTGTCGGTGAAACCGCAGCGGTAAGATCAGCAGTAGATGCAGGTTCTGCTGCTGCAAAAAGAGTTGGAGTTTTAGTTTCTACACATATCATCCCTCAGCCTGACCTTCAAATGACAACTCTCATTCCTGAAATTGAAGAAAAAAGAAGTTCGGTGAAAGAAAAACAAATCCATCAGGAGCGGATGGAAGAAAAGGAACCTCCAAATTTATTTGAAGAAGAAACTACTGAAGTAAAGCAGAAAGAGAAAAAGAAACCTGCCGAAGAAGTTAAAGTTGAAAAACCTGTGGAGAAAAAAGAAGAATCTGTTTCAGCAAGTGATACAATTTCCCGCTTAAGAAAAGAAGCTCTTGGTATTAAGGAAGAAGTTAAACCTGTTTCAGCTGCCAAACGTAAGAGTAAAATAAAAATACAGGAGATTGAGATTTTAAATGTTCATCAGTTAAGAAGATTGGCAAGAAGTACAGAAGGATTTCCAATACAGGGCAGAGAAATATCAAGAGCAAACAGGAAAGAGCTTCTCGATTACTTTAAAAAATTATCATAAAATTTTTTATGGTGTAAATTTTAGGAACTCCATAACGATGGAGTTTTTTTATTTTCATTTTAATATATATTTACAGTGTGAGGAAAAACATACATATAATTATTATATCACTTTTCTTTTCTTTCCTTTTATGGGGATCAATTTCACTTTCCAAAGATTATTACATAACAATTTACATCCCAATGAAAATTGTAAATTTTCCCGAAGGATATTCAAGCGGGACAAGATTGCCGGATAAAATATCTGCCAAAATAAGAGGTAACGGCTGGAAACTTATAACAATAAATCTTGGTGCAAAATCAGAATATATTATTTCAGCAGGGAACGATACCGGGAAAAAACACATTAACCTTTATAATTCACTTTCAGAAAATCAATGGCTTGCCACAGATATGGAAGTTCTTGATCTGAATCCTGATACTTTATCGCTTTATATTGAAAAAGTCAGAGAAAAAAAAGTTAAGATTGAACCTGACTTCAATCTTGATTTTAAACCCGGTTATGGTTTAGCAACTAATATTGAAATTTATCCCGATTCAACAAACGTTATTGGTCCTGTAAGTTATTTAAAAAATTTAAATTCAATTACTACGGAAAAAATCGAGTTATCAGAACTTGATACCAGAACAATTGAACAGGTGAAACTTAAAGATTTGCCCGGAATGACTTATGATTTAAGTAATGTTACTGTTAATCTTAATGTTCAGAAAATCGTAGATAAGAATTTTGATAATCTTCCTGTTTCTGTTATTGATATTCCAAGTGACAGGGAAGTTGTTCTTCTTCCTAACAGAATAAATATTGGGGTAAGGGGAGGAATAAATATATTGGGAAAATTAAATGAAAATCAGTTTAATGCTTTTGTTTATTACAGGGATGTTGTTTTAGATACCTTGGGTAATATAGTTCCGCATGTCGAAGTTCCGCAAAATACATCTTTAATTTATACAAGACCGGAAAGACTTAGATATATAATTAAAAAGTATAATTAGAAGTAAGAGTTATAAAATGTTGGTTTACCGGTTTTTATAACTCCAATATTTTTAGCTCAATCTGTTTTTATCTTTAATAAGATAATCAGTTCTAAAAGAAAATTTTGAAACTGGATTTCAAAAGCAAGTACTTTTGTAAAAGTAGCTTACAAGACTTTATTGAAAGCTTATAAGGTTTAAACTTCATGAAAGTAGTATAATTTCTACACAATATTACTAGAAAGTACTCTTATTTAAGTGAGCAACTAATTTTAAATTCGATCAGATGTTTAAGAAAAAGGATTTTTAATTGTTCAGAATATTTTTTTATTCATTTTATTTACAAAACCATGTTCATCACTTTTGAAGGAATAGATTTTTGTGGTAAATCCACACAGGCAGAGCTCTTAAAAAGTTATCTTGTTAAAAATAAAAAAATTGTAGAGATAATAAGAGAGCCGGGTGGAACTGAAATTTCTGAAAAAATAAGGGAAATGCTGCTTGATAAAAAACATTATCACATGTTTATGGAAACGGAGATATTTCTCTTTTCAGCAAGCAGGGCACAATTAGTAAGGGAAAAAATAAGACCTTATCTGGAAAAAGGGGTTTATGTCATTTCCGACCGTTTTCATGATTCAACCACTGCATATCAGGGTTTTGGCAGAGGAATTGATATTAATACTGTTGTACATATAAACAATCTTGCAATTGGAAAAACGGTACCCGATATAACTTTTATTATTGATATACCGGTAAAAGTTGCTGAGGAACGAAAAAAAATCAAAACTAAAATAGATCTTGACAGGATTGAAATTTCAGATTCTGTTTTTTATGAAAAGGTAAGAAAAGGATATTTAAAACTTGCTGAAAATGAAAAAAGATTCAGAGTAATAGATGGCACAGCAAACATTGAAGATATACATCATAGAATAGTAGGCGAAATAAATATGTTAGAAAAAAGGAGCATCCATGAAACAAGGTAAGATATTAGGATATATAATGTCTTTTGTTGTTATAATTTTGTTTTCCGGATTTTTCGCCGGGAAGGATGATATATACTT
>Ga0154732_1022_pt1 | contig 9970 bp, 7 predicted proteins | sample Rifle2008BG16ft_FD_105740 | JGI IMG/M metagenome (GOLD analysis project Ga0154732, IMG submission 105740) | Ignavibacteria bacterium RBG_16_34_14 | reverse complement strand
ATATTTGTCACCTACTTTAGAAAGATCAACCGCATCTGTTTTTTTGCTTTCTATTCCAGCAACTTCAACCATATGACATGTATTGCATTTCTTTTCAACAAAAAGCGATTTTCCATCACCACTTTCATAATCAAATGAATAAGCGAAACCAAATAACAGAACTATCGTAAATACAAAAGCTAGGTATACAAAAAGGTTTCTCATAATTTTTTCCTCAATATTCTTTAACATCAATTTTAACAAACAAGTATTGAAAATTTCTATAACAATTTCAAAGCTTATGCCGATAAAATAGTGACGAAATAATTCATTCCGGGGCTTTATTTAGGAATAAAAACTCTTAAATCAGAGAAAATTCAAAGGGGATTTTCAGTTTTGAGAATGATAAAAAGTTATAAACAATAAGATGCTATTTAATAGTCAGCGAGCTGTGAAAAAAATCTTTTTTCTTTTTCAAATATATCAGGAAACTTACCTACAACAGCTGAACCTATAATATTTGCTGTTTGCAGGCAGGTTAAACCTCTCGTGTTAACTATAAGATGATATAAAGAAGGATCATCAATTTTTTTATTGAAAACTGAATGTATATACTTCATTCTATTAATATCATGCTCTTCAACAAGGGCTTTTGCTTTTTTATAATCAAGCATATGAACTTCAGCAAAATTTTTAACTCTTTCATTCAGTGGAGCTATGAGGCGAACATGAAGCGCATTACTCAGGTTTTGGGTTATAATGTTTGCGCCCCTTCCTATTATTATAACGTTACCTAAAGAAGCAATCTGAAGTATGGTTTCCCCCGTTTTATGAATCAATGTCCAGTGCCCGGGAAGACCTGAAAGCATTTCATTAAGCATTGAAGAGAAAAAAGATACTTTATCTTCATGCAATAATCTTCTTAGTGTGCCAGGCAAATTATGATCTTCAAGAACTTTTTCAATGAGGTTTTTATCAAAGATAGTCCATCCGGGTTCATTTTCTTTTGATCTTTCCTGGAGGATTTTAATTAATTTTTCACTTACAAGTTTTGCATTTGTACCAGTTTCCCGTGAGATGGTAATGCAAGGTCTCACTGGCAATTTTCTATAATTTATTTCCTTCTCTTTTTTATGAGATTCTATATATAATCTGCATTTCTCAAGTTCACCAACAACCAACATTTGCTTCTCCAAAAATTAGCTGCTAAGATTATCCTAAATTTTATAAATCTGGCATATGTAACCATTATTTAACCAACCCAGTTTTCAGCCATAGTTGTATCAATAATAATATCATACTTTTTAATAACCGAAGCATCCATTCTTAAACAAATCACAGGAATCTTAGATAGTTCAATTACTTTTGCTGCAACATTGCCTGTAACTAAATTATATTCTGCCGTCCAACCATGAGAGGATATAATTATTAAATCAATTTCATTCTGCCGTGAATAGCTTAATATTTCCTTGTGAGGTTTTCCCATTCTGAGGTTTTCAATTATTTTCACATCGGGATGAGGAATTTCATTAACAAACTTTTTCAACTCTTCATTTGCATTACGCAATCTTTCCATCAAAATATATTCATCATTAATACCAAAATTCTCCTCATTAAAAGAAGGATCAATTACATGCAGTAAATGAAGGGTTGCTTTGTGCTGTTGTGAATACCGGACTGCGAAATCGAATGCCTGGACTGAATTAACTGAAAAATCAACCGGGGTTAGAATATTTTTATTACTCATAACTCCCTCGTTTTATTTTTTAAACTGGTCAGCTTGTTAGCACAGAAAGCTGTCGTGTTACATTCTCGAGATCGAAAGGTTTGTAGAAGACTGTGTTAACATACTTTCTTATGTTTTCATCAAGGATTTTTAATTTATTATCAAAAACGTATAATAAAATTATGGGCGTTTTCGAATTGTAATCTTTTAGCTGTTTACAAAGCGTTTCTACATCTATTGAAGGAGGAGTATCTAGTATAATTAAATCGCAGCTAAAACTGGAACTGATCGCTTTTAAATCCTCAATGTCTGTTGTAGTTGTAATACTGTAATTAGACTGCAGATACATCAGCAGACTGATGTTTAAAGTAAAATCCGGGCTATAAAAAACTATTTTTTTCATTTCCTAATTATCAGTGGTTTACTACACTATTCTTGTCTTTTTCCCATTTACGTGCCATATCATTTTAAAATTGATGTATAAAATTTCAACTATCAAATGAGGGGAATTTTCTTTTATTTCAGCAAAGTAATTAACTATTACAAAATTCATATTCAGCAAGTATTCTCAGTAATGAAAATATTAAATCTTGATTTTAAGAAAGTAGAGCAAGAGTAAGAGCAAGTGCAAGGAAATTCTTGAAAGTTCTTACACTTGATTTTGCACAAGTGTTTGGTTACGATTTGATATCCAGTTCTTTCAGTTTTCTGTAAAGAGTGGATAACCCAACTTGAAGCACTTCTGCTGTTTTTTCCTTGTTGAATTCATTACTTTCAAGCGCTTTCATTATCAAATCCTTTTCATAATTTCTTACAGCTTCCTCAAGGGAACCGGTAGATAAAGCACCTGTAATCTCACCCTGTTGATGAAAGTTTGGCGGAAGATCTTTTAGAGTAATAAAATCACTGCCGGAAAAAATAACTGCACGTTCAATAATATTTTCAAGCTCACGCACTTCGCCTTTCCATTTGTGCGCCATCAAAGCCCGGATAGCCTGGTTGTCAATTCCTTTAATATTTTTATTCATTTCGGTTCTGTACTTATTAAGGAAATGATCTGCAAGAAGAGGAACATCTTCGATCCTGTCCTGAAGACCGGGAATATTTATGTCAATGACATTTAAGCGATAATAAAGATCCTCTCTGAATTTTTCTGCCTTAATTTCCTCTTTAAGCTCCCGGTTAGTTGATGCTAAAAATCTAACGTTAACTGGTAATACAGCTGTAGTTCCAACAGGAGTGTATTCCTTTTCCTGAAGAACTCTTAAAAACTTTACCTGCATAAGTAAAGGCAGTTCACTAATTTCATCAAGGAAAAGAGTTCCTCCTTCAGCAGCTTTAATATACCCTTCCTTATCTGAAACAGCGCCGGTAAATGCACCTTTCTTGTGTCCGAATAATTCACTCTCAATCAGGTTTTCTGTAATAGCCCCGCAGTTTACAGCAATAAAAGGTTTATTCTTTCTTTTACTGTGGAAGTGAAGTGCACGTGCTACAAGTTCTTTTCCGGTTCCACTCTTACCTGTTATTAAAACTGTGCTGTCTGTTTCTGCAACAGTTTTTATCATCTGGTAAACAGATTTCATTGCCGGGCTTTTTCCGATAATATTTTCAAAATCAAAATTTCTTTGAATCTCGCCTCGTAAAATTCTGTTTTCAAGAAGAATACTCCTTGTATCAAACAATCTTCTTATTTTTATAAGAAGCTCATCAAATTCAACCGGCTTAAGAATATAATCGCTCGCTCCGTTTCTTAATGCTTTAATAGCAGTATCAAGAGAACCGAATGCAGTTACAATTATTACAGAAGTTTTTATATCGAACTTTTTAATTTCCTCAAGAAGCTCGGTCCCTTTCATTACCGGCATTTCAAGATCACTTATAACGAGATCGAATGAATTTTCTTTTATTTTATCAAAAGCGTCTTTCCCGTTAGCAGCTTCTTCAACAAAGAACCCTTCTTTCTTTAAAATAAAAGAGAGTGATTCTCTTATAATATCTTCATCATCCACTACTAAAATTTTTTCCTGCATAACAACCTCTATTTAGATATATAATGTAATAATTTAATAAAAAAGAATGGTAATCAAATATAATAGCAGGACAAAATGATAATATTTCAAGCCGGAATTCTGTAAAAATTCCGGCTTATAGAAAAACAAATTTTACTTCACCAAAACCATCTTTTGAGACTTAATAAAGTTTTTAGTTTCTAACCTATAGATATAAACTCCACTTGGTAAATTGGATGCATTAAATTGTATGTCATAATTCCCCGGTTCTTTCTTTTCATTTACTAAAACTTTTATTCCTCTCCCAAGGATGTCGTAAATAGTTAGCTTGACTTCTGATGCTTCTGGTAAGGAGTATTTTATTTTGGTTGTTGGATTGAAAGGATTTGGATAATTCTGGTATAAAACATATTCAGTTGGAATTAGATTCTCTTAGTCAAGTATTGGAACAGACCCTGTAAGGATACCCGAACCCCAGTTAGCACCAGTATAAAGATTGTAGCGGGCATAGAAAGAATCAGCTACTAAATCTATATTCATAAGGCGAGGATCCCGAGGCGGATTCTGTTCCCATGTCCAAGGACTTTCTAGGGGAGGTATATTTTGTAATACATTTGCTCTTTTTACTCTTTTAAAAAATTCATCAACTCTGCGAATTCTTTCTCCGGCAGAATAGGGATGACCGGGAAGTCCCCAGCTGCCGCTCCAACTGCCAACACAGGAAATCCAGAGTTTTGCACCGCCTGACTGGCTCTCAAGCAGTTCATTTATAATTCTTATAGGCTCAAAGTTATCTATGCACTGTGGTTCATCCACACCAAACCATCCGGAGATTTTGGTTTGATAATTGTAATTATATTGAATCATATTTTCGATCAGTCCTCTAGTAATTGGCCAAATGTTGGGGTTGGTTAATTCGTCTCCTCTTTGATCATAAATTGTAATACTATCTACAGAAAGTCGAACTGTTTCAGCATTCCCTTTCCAGATTATTTTGTATTCCATATTTCTAACAAGATTTCTCTTAGAATCATCCCAGCCCCAATTCGGAGAACTTATTGACTTGTCAATATCATTATAAAAGGAATCTGGTAAACCCGTTAAATCGTAATCAACGTAAAAATGCTTCCACTGGTTTAATGATGTAAAATCTTCGAAAAGAATCGCCGAATCAGCCACTACAATATACTCTGAAGTCCAAACGCCATTTATTGATTTTATTCGGGTGGTTGTTATCTGAAGATTACAAACCGGATCTGTGGGCAGATTCATTGACGGAATTAATTCTTCAACCTTTAGGCAAAAATCAGCTTTATAGTCTACAATTCCCGGTTCAACCATATTATAAGTCGCATCCTGCCAGATCTGGGGACCTTTAAGCAGCTCAGTATCTTCAGGAATATATTGAGCTTTGGTCATTATAAAAGTATTATTTTCATTTTTATCAGTATAATCTATATTTCTAACAAGTGTTGCTTCGCCATCATCAGGTGGTGTTCCTTCTGCCTGCCATACTGTGTACTTTGCTTCTGTGTATTTGTTAATAAGATTTCTACCGGCACCTACTACACTCTCATTAACCTGATCAGGAATTATATTGAAATTATAATTTCCAAGCTGATCACGTGTATATTGACTCTCGGTTAAATCATTAATCTCAACTGAATGAAATCCAAGTAATTCTATTTTTCTGAACTCAGATTCTGTAAACCTTGGGTCTTCGTACCAATCAGTCAGTCCATATAAATAACTGACCAATGGTATGTAATCACAATCTGTAATTGAATTTTGTGCAATTATTATAGATTGTATTGAGAAAAAAAGAACTGAAGTAACAAAGAATAATTTTTTCATTTCTATCCCCTCTAATAATTTTTATAAAATAGTTAATTAAAATTTGAAACTAAGAAACTTTTAATCATACATTGTCTCATCTCCTTTCTGGCTTGTCATGCTGAATTTATTTCAGCATCTTTTTTGTTGCGAAAGATTCCGATCCCGATAAGTCGGGACGGAATGACACTTCTCAATGAATATCATTTTATTAAGATCACCTTCTTCACCCTTCGACAGGCTCAGGGTGACAAACAACTGTCATATTGAGCTTGTCGAAATATGACACCATTACTTAATTAATATCATCTTCTTCATATCAGAATAAACCGGAATATTTCCTTTGCCGATAACTTCAATCCTGTACAAATAAATCCCGCTTGCCAATGGTTTGCCTGCTGCATATTGCTTACTGCCTACTGATGCATCGAACTCTACTTCATAGTATCCCGCATCCTGTTCCTTATTTACCAACACTTCAATTAACTCTCCCTTTATATCATATACCATTAGCTTAACATAAGAGTGTTCTTTTATTTCATAACTAATTATGGTTGACGGATTAAACGGATTTGGATAATTCTGATAAAGAATATAGTCTCTTAATATTTCAACCCCCGGTTTGACACCAACAATCAGGACTGCTATCTCATTTCCCGGCTGGCTTTCATTATCCTGGCTGTCAACTGCTGTTATCCTGTAATAAATATTTTGTGCTGTTATGCTTGATAAATTATCAACATAGTATGAGGTATCTGATTGACCAATAAGATTAAACTCTCCAGGCGTAAATTCCGAAATTGTGTCACGATAAATATTATAATTTCTGAAATCGTATTCTGTATTCATATCCCAAGTAAGTGTAAGGATTCTATGTGCTGTATTATAATCGTAAGCAAAATTTTTGGGTGTCCGTGGAGGAAGATCAAGATAAACATATGTTTCTCCTTCAGGTCCTCCATACATTCCAATATCACTTCTTGTTTTATCAACATCGGTTATAGAAGGATCGCCTTTATCTATTGCAGGTGAATACTTCTGAAGATGAAGATCATATGTTCCATTTGGAACAGGCAGTGTGTCATTTACAAACATCGGGTTAGCAAAGATATTTCCTTCTCCTAAATAAGCTCCATTACTAACAGGCGTATTTACATTGTTAAATAAATTATAGTCTGATCTTACGGCGTCAAGGTACCCCGATACACCTATATTTGTGTTTTGAATAATATTATTTTTTAAGATCGTTTTATCACCCTGATTTATCTGAAATGCACCTCCATATACATTTGCATATAGAACATTCATAGAATTGTTATTTACCAAAAAGACTGAATCTGAATGACTCGATACAGAGACATTTTCATACCTAAAACCCGATACCAGATTATTCTTAAATATTACACGTTTCTGGGATTCGAAACTTATACCTTTTCGCGCAGAAATTTCACCAATGATTATATTATTTTTAATTATTTGCTCACCACCAAAGAAATATAAAAGTGATGGCCATGAACTATGTTTTATAAAAAAAATATTTTCAGTGAAAATGCTAAGACAAGTATTTTCAGGGCATGCATCATGTATTATATAACCACTATAAGTATCATAATCATCAATATTAATAATAAATCTTTTTATTTTTACAGATGAAGTTGCTTGTAATAATCCAATTTCTACTTCGCTAATTCTACAATCGCTTGCCTCTATAACGGAATACCAAACTGTCATTCCGACCTTATCAGCCCCAGGCCCAATAATATTAAAATTTCTAAAAGTGGAACTATTTTCAAAAAAATATACTAAATAATTTGAAGCAGTTAGTACACTTCCGTCTATAATAGTGCTATCCATACTACTTCCAATAAGGTGTATAGTTTTATCAATTAGTATAGATTCTTGATAAACCCCGTTAGCAACAATAACGGTATCGCCCAGGCTGCATACATTTATTGCTGCTTGTATAGAGTCGGCCGCATCTTCCCAGGTTAAGTATGGTGGTATGTTGTTGCCGTTATGAGAGACGTAATGGATGGTTGCGGTTGCATTGTTCATAAATAAGAGTGAGCATAGGGCAAAGAGCAGAAAACAGAACAAGTTGGCAGTCTTCAGTTGGCAGTGGGCAAAAGTTTTCTTAATCGTAATCATAATCATACTCCTAATCTTGTTTGGCAGTTTATAGTATTGCTTACGGGAAAAATAAAGAAGGAATGAAAGTAGAATCTATAATTCATAAAACTCCCAATAGAATTATAACTTAAAGACAACTTAACAGGAATAAGACTGAGAGGCAATAAGAAATTTATTAACAGATGAAAATTTATTTAGGCTAAAATTATTTAGGAAATTTTCTGGAAAAATCCCTGAATATATATCTTTCTTTAGGATTTTGTTGGTAATGAAACTACAAAAGTCGTTCCTTCACCCTGTTTACTTTTTACCCTAATATCTCCCTGGAAACTTTTAACAATTCCATAACTCACCCAGAGACCCAGACCTGTTCCTTTTCCTTCTTTCTTTGTTGTAAAGAATGGTTCGAAAATTTTAATAAGATGTTCATCTTTAATTCCGCTGCCGTTATCAGAAAAAGTTATATTTACAAAATCGTCTTTAAGTTCAGTTGTAATTTCAATCCTTTTTTCTTTTTTATTTTTTGCAATTGGTTCGGCAAAAGAATCAACAGCATTCAGCAGAATATTTATGAAAACTTGTTCAATCTGGTCAGCAACCAAAGGAAGAAGGGGAATATTTTCGCTCTTCTCAAATTCAAAATCAATATCTTTTGCTTTGGCACCAACACGTGTTATGTTTACTGCCTCACTAATGTTCTGGTTTATATCTGTAAGCCTCAGTTCATAATTTGAAGGACGTGAAAAATCAACAAGGTCTCTAATAATTTTTGAAATCCGTGTTACCTGGCTTTTAATTAATTCAATTTTTTCCTTTACAAATGAATCCTCTGTTGTTCTTTGAACAACCTGAACAATTGCAGAAATTGAAGCGAGGGGATTTCCAATTTCATGTGCAATGCCTGCTGCAAGTGTTCCGATACTTTCCATTTTCTGTGAGTGCACCAACTGTTTTTCTAAAAATTTTTTTTCAGAAAGATCTCTGTGCACACCAAAGAATCCAAAAACCTTTCCTTTATTGTTCAATATCGGTGATATAAGCAGCTGTGCATAAAATGGTGAGCCATTTTTTCTCCTGTTCTCTACTTCACCCACCCAAACTTTACCGCTCTTTATTGTTTTCCACATATCCACCCAGAAACTCTTAGAATGTTTTTTACTGCTGAATATATTTGGATTTTTTCCCAGCAATTCTTCTCTCGTATAACCGCTTACAGCTTCATAAGCCGGATTAACATACAACATCTTTCCTTCAAGACTTGTTATTTGCAGTGGGAATAAAGTTTTTTCGGCAATATTGTAAAAACGCAGTAAGTCTAATTCTTTTCTCCTGCTTTCAGTAATATCTCTTGCAAGAATAATTAAATGCTCATCGCGCCCGTTATCAAACTGGTGTGTGTAAGGTGCAATTAAAAGTTCCACATCAAAATTATTTTTCCCGGCAGATAATTTTGATTCGCTTATTTTGCTTTTATATTCATTCTTACATTTCTCAATTTCGTTTTGAGTTGATTCTTTCCAGGCATCATCTACAAAATCAATAAAATTATGGCTCTTCTCTCCCCTCCACTTTATATCGAGCTTGATTCTTGCAGAGATGTTCAAATCCTCAACATCACCCTGCCTGGTAAGTATAAAACACATATCGGGAAAACTATCGAACAGTCTAAAATCGAGATTATAAGTCGTTTGCATAAATAAATTATATCAATCTAAAAGTGATTCCTTAATGACTATCAAAAATTATTAAAAATTAAGGTTAACTGAAATGAATTGTTAAAATATAGGCAAGGAAGTAATAAAGATTATTTGAAGTACTATACTAATTTCTAAAGAACAAGGTTCCAACACAACCGTGAAGGAGCATAAAATATGGCAGAATCATTCTAAGAGAAAATTTAACAAAAAGTTATCTTGGTCTTAACTTTTATCTAACTGAATGTAAAACCTTCATATAATTTGCACGCTCAAACTTAGATGGATCTTCGACATTCATATAGCTCATACTTCCTCTCATCTGGTCGAGAGACTCATATTCATTTACTTCCATCCAGTATTTCAGTTTGGTAATAACATCTGCTATATGACCAATGCCAAATTTTAATAAGCAGGAAAGCATTTGCGTTATTTTAGCACCTGCCATAATCATTTTAATAACATCTTTCTCTGTATATATACCGCTTGTTGCCGCAAGGTCTGCTTTTACTTTACCATAAAGAATTCCAATCCATCTCAGCGGAAGTCTCATAGAGGCAGATGAGCTGAGAATAACATTAGGAACGACCTCAAGC
>Ga0154732_1140_pt4 | contig 10088 bp, 8 predicted proteins | sample Rifle2008BG16ft_FD_105740 | JGI IMG/M metagenome (GOLD analysis project Ga0154732, IMG submission 105740) | Ignavibacteria bacterium RBG_16_34_14 | reverse complement strand
AAAAATAAACTCCGCTGCTAAATTCTGAACCATCAAATGAAATATCATAATTTCCAGGTTGCTTTACCTCATTTATCAAAGTCATTACTTCTCTTCCGAGAATATCATAAACCTTTAATGTAATAAATCCCCCTGCTTCGCTTTCCCCCTTTAATAAAGGGGGACTAATGGGGATTCCATATTTTATTTTTGTTATTGGGTTAAATGGATTAGGAAAATTTTGAGATAAAGAGAATTCATTTGGGACAGAATTAAAGTTTACTTCAATAACATCTGAATATTTAAATGAACCATCAAAATCAACTTGTTTCAATCTATATGATATTATTCCTGGAGAGAAATTACCTAAATCATCAAGGAATGAGTATGATTGTGTTTGGGTAGTAGTGCCACGTCCTTCAACAAAACCTATTGTAATCCAATCTTCATCTGTTTTTCTCTTAACCTCGAAACCTAAATTGTTTGTTTCAGTTGCAGTACTCCAATTTAAACTAACTGTGTTTCCATTAAGTTTAGCTGTAAAGTTTGTTAATTCTACAGGAATGCCGCCATTAGTTGTATTAAGAATTATTCCTGCTTCACCTACAGCAAATCCATTATCAAGATCGATAAAATATACGTTATTTAATTTAAGTGATGTTCCGCTTTGCTGCTGCTGCCAGCTATCACCTGCATTATTAGTTTTTAGAATAGTTCCGGCATCTCCAACAACATACCCTATTAGGCTCGCATTACTAATCGGGAAATCAATTCCCCAAAGAGGATTATTAAATAAAGTTGTTATCCAATTATTACCGTTATCAGTAGTTTTAGATATCGCACCTCTTCCATCCCAAACGCTCGCACTTACATAACCTGTAAGTTGATCTGTAAAGTCAACGCCTGTGGCCCTTCCTTCATTGCTATTTAAATAGAACGAATTAAAGTCCCAGGTTTGACCAGAATCAGTAGTCTTTCCAAGAAGAGGTTGAAATATAGAATTCTCTCCTGCCACAAAACCAATCTGAGGGCTGAGCATTGAAGCACCCCAAAAGCCTCCACCGAAGAAACCTGTTTGTGCTATATTCCAGGATACTCCGCCATTTGTGGAACTAAGAATAGTTTGTGAAGACCCGCCTATAATTCCATTCATTCCGTTGAAAGAAACAGAATATAAATTATCAGTTACACCAGAAGCTATAATATTCCATGTAGAACCTCCATCTGTTGTTCTTAAAATTAATCCACCATTTCCAACAATAGTTCCTTCATTTGGACTAATAAAAGATACATCGTTAAAATCTTCACCTGGATTTAAAATAGATGGACTCCAGTTTATTCCTCCATCTGTGGTTTTTACAAATGTACCGGAATTACCAACAACGAATCCATAATTTGTATTTAGAATAAAAACGGAATTCAAATCATTTGTAACTCCGGAGAACTGCTGGAACCATTGAGAATAAGAAAGGTTGGTTAATATTAAAATAACTAATGGTATAATTTTTCTAAACATAAACTCCTCTTGAAATATTATCAATTTTAAAACAATGCTTTGATAAATTTAATAATTAATTTCAAATATGTTTATGTTAATTACACCAATGGTTAAACAAAATTATTGTAGTGTAAATAGGGGGGATAAAAATCACTTTATGGACGATAACTATCTACGGCTTCCTTAACATCTTTATGGACCTCAAATACTTTTACCATTCCTGTTAATTCCAGAACGGACTGTACCTCGGAATGATTGGTTATGATTTTAAGTGAACCTTCTTTTTGATTAATTGCTTTTAAGGCAGTAACCAGAGCACTGATAAATGTTGAATCAATAAACTCACATTCACTAAGATCAACAATCATATCAAAATGGTTTTCTTCAATATCTTTCATAAGGAATTTTTTAAACTGTTCAGCATGGTCTTTTGTTGCACGTGAGAGATGAACATGCTCAACAAGTATTCCGTTTATTTTTTCCTGTGAAAAATTCATATAAACATCCTAAGAAAATTCATAGGGGGGTAAATATATTGATTATTCAGATAAAAGATGCAATATTTTTTTGAATTGCAGTAATGATTCCGGGTTAGCCAAAACATCTTTATTTTCAACCTTTTCATCGTGTATCAATCTTGTAACTGCTACTTCAACTTTCTTGCCATTTAAAGTCCTGGGTATATCTTCAACTTGAATTATCTTATTTGGGACGTGTTTTGACGAAGCAGAACTGCGAATATTTGTTTGGATCCTTCTTATTAAATCATCATTTAGAGTATGATTTATATTCATAACTACGAATAATATTATCCTTATATCATTTCCCCACCTTTGCCCAACAACTAAACTATCAGCGATTTCTTCCATTGATTCAACGATGTTGTAGATCTCTGCCGTACCAATTCTTACTCCTCCGGGGTTCAAAGTTGCATCCGATCTGCCAAAAACTACCACTCCACCATTTTTTGTAATCTTTATAAAATCACCATGTTTCCATATTCCTGGATAATCATCAAAATATGCTGCCTTATATTTTTTTCCATCAGGATCATTCCAGAAAAAGATGGGCATTGAAGGAAATGGTGCAGTACAAACAAGTTCTCCTTTTTTTTCAATAACAGATTTACCCTTTTCATCAAATGCTTCTACCTTCATCCCCAAACCTCTGCATTGTATTTCACCGGGATAAACAGCAAGCATAGGATTTCCAAGCATAAAACATGAAATTATATCAGTGCCTCCTGAGATAGATGAAAGCTGCAAATCTTTTTTAACATTTTTGTAAATCCATTCAAAATTTTCTTTAGTAAGTGGTGAACCTGTAGATAAAATTGTTCTTAACGATGAAAGATCAAATTCTTTTAAAGGATTAATTTTTGAATCTTCAGATATCTTAATAAACTTTGGACTTGTTCCAAAAACTGAAATCTTTTCTTCATCTATTTTCTTCCAAAGAGTATTTACGCTTGTATAAACAGGACTTCCATCGTATAAAAATATTGTTGCTCCCACCATTAACGAACTTACAAGCCAGTTCCACATCATCCAACTGCAGGTTGTATAATAGGTAATTGTCTCTTCCCTTGTAAGATTTGAATGAAGGGATAATTCTTTAAAATGTTGTAATAAAGTTCCTCCAGCACCATGAACAATACATTTTGGAACACCTGTAGTTCCGGAAGAATACATTATATAGACAGGATGATCAAAAGGTAACTGTTTAAACTCTATACTGCTGGAACTATTCTGAATTAATTCATTAAAATATAAATAGTTCCTGCTTTTGCTTCGATTAATTTCTCCCCTATTAAAATCATTGAATCTTGGAATTAAAACTACTTTCTTAATTGATTGTACCTTCTCTACTATTTTTTTAATTTTTTCTCTACAATCAATAATCTTTCCATTATAGGAATATTCTTCAGCAACAAAAAGTATTTTGGGCTCTATTTGTCCGAATCTATCTAATACACTTTGAAACCCAAAATCAGGGGAGCATGAAGACCATACAGCTCCCATACTAGTTGCAGCAAGCATTGCTATTATAGACTCAGGAGTATTGGAGACAAATCCCGCAACTCTGTCTCCTTCTTTGATGCCAAATTCTTTAAGAGAAGAGGAACATTTAGCAACCAATTCATATAGTTTTGAATAAGATATTTTTATCGTTGGAGATTGTTCTCGAGAACTGATAATTGCAATTTTATTATCCCGGTACCTTAAAAGGTTTTCAGCAAAATTTAATTTACTTCCTTCAAACCATTTAGCTCCCGGCATTACAGGATTTGTTAATACCGTTTTATATTTTTGAGAGTATTTTATTTTGGAGAACTTCCAGATTGATTCCCAAAATTGTTCTATATCTGTAATTGACCATTGATAAAGTTCATTATAATTATCAAACTTTTTATTAATTAATGATTCTGCATATTGCAGATACTTGAACATGTTTGAGGATTTGATTCGCTCTTCTGAAGGGCTCCAGATTGGATGTTTCATTTAATCTTGATGATACTATAAAAATTTTCCTGCATATAAAGCTGTTTTCCAGGCAAAATCAATATCATTTGCTTCCAGAGCACTTTTAGCTGTCATCTCAAGATATATTTTAAGTTTTGCTTGTACGTTTGTGAGATGATTTCCTTTTTCCATATCTAGAACTGACTTCAGCATATAACGGAAATTATTATGTCTTTCATACCTGAAAAAGGCTTCCTCCCCAAGTTCATAATTTTCAAATTTAATATCTCTTATTTCGTTAATGAATTTATCAACTTCATTTTCATCAGGAAGATTTTCAATATTACCAAACTTACCAAGATTATTTGCTGAATAAATGTGAGACTTTTTCATAAAACCCGGAAGTTTATCATAACCAATTCCCTTTTTCAAAACAGGTTTTTCAACTTCAAAGATTGCTTGTCCACTTGCACGGCAATAAAAATTTGCTGACATTCTTGAAACAAGATCAATCAGATCAGGGTGTATAACTCCATTTTTAAAAATATCTTCCACAACATGAAATTTTAAAACTTCACAAATAAAAATATTTGCCGAGCCGCCTCCCTCCCCATAACTCAAAATATCACGAACCTTACACTCCATCTGGAATGGTGATTCTTTTACTCTCTTAGGTTTAACAATATCAGAATCAATCGGAGTTAAGCCGCTCTTCTCAAATTCATTTACTTCAGGTGGATATTCTGTCGAAGCAAGACTAATCTGCTCGACCATATTATAAGTAACTGATTGTACAACGCATTCTTTTGTTTTTATTAGATTATTATACGTGTCTTTAAGGGATGCATCTTTTCCTCTTCTTGCGGGAGAAAATGCAATGATGGGAGGATTTGAACCAAATGCATTGAAAAAAGAAAATGGTGTAAGATTAGGAATTCCATCTTCCGATAACGATGATACTAAAGCTATGGGACGGGGCGCAATTCCCCCAAGCATTATTTTGTGAACTTGTGGTTGAGGAAGATCCTTTGGTTTGAAATGAAGCATATCAGTGTTTCTTTCTGACTAAGATTGAATAATCTTTTTCCTTTTTAACAATTCTGTTTTTAAGTTTTCCTAAAGCTTCGATTTCAAGTTCTATTGTGTCCCCATCTTGCAGCCAAACCTGAGTGAATTCCTCCCCTCTTTGTTTTGCTTCGAGTGCCCGGGTTCCGTTCAATTCCAAATAACAACCAGTCCCAACTGTACCAGAACCTATTACATCTCCGGGTAAAAGTTCTACACCGTAAGAAGCTCTTTCTATTATTTCTGCGAAAGTCCAGTTCATATCTTTCAGATTTCCGGATGATATTTGTTTTCCGTTATGAAAAGCTTTCATTTCCAGGTCAAATTTATTCCCATTTGGAGTTTTTATTTTGAATTGTTCCAACTCATCTGTAGTTACTAAATATGGGCCAAATGTAGTTGCAAAATCTTTTCCTTTTGCAGGACCAAGATTTAATTTCATCTCTTCCATTTGAAGAGTGCGCGCCGATAAATCATTCATTATCATATACCCGGCAATATAATCATCGGCATCCTTGGCTTCGATGTTTATTCCATTTTTTCCAATTACAATTGCACACTCAAGTTCAAAATCAAGTTTCTGCAGATGATCTGCTTCAACAAACACATCACCTTCACCAAAAACAGCATTATGATTTGTAAAATAAAAAACAGGAAATTGATCAAACTCAGGAATCATTTCTACTCCCCGGTTTCTTCTTGCAGTTGCAACATGCTGCCTGAATGCATAACCATCGCGGCAAGATGTTGGTTTTGGAACGGGTGAAAGAAGTTTTACGTCTTTTATCCTGAAATCTTCTTTTACTTTTCCCTTTTTAATTGTCTCTTCAACTTTTTTAGTAAGTGCAAAATTAGATTCCCAAGTTTTTAAGAATCTTTTCATTCTTGCCGGAAGTTCAATATCAATTGATTCTGCAGCCGTGAACAAATCATAAATCTTTCCATTAACTTCAATCCCAATTTGATCTTTTTGTTTTTTTAAAAAGGATACAAAACGCATAATTTTATTTTATGAAACGAATATTAATTGTTTACAGAAATTTTATGCTTTTCAAGTAATGCATAGTAGATTTCACTAATCACTTCCAAAGCAAAATCAGTTTCTTCCATTGTACCAGAATTGATTCTAATACCATTAGGAATTCCAAAAGATTTAACGTGTCTTAATATCAGTCCCTTGTTTAAACATTCCACATTAAGATCAAATGCAAACTCCTCCGAAGGAAAAATTAACAGAAGAAAATTAGCTGCAGTTGAAACATGTTCAATTCCAAGTTCATTAAATTTTTGAATCATCTTTGCAAGAGACTTTCTGTTTAACTCAACAGTCCTTTTAAGGAATTCATCATCTTCAAATGCTGCTATTGCAGCTTCCTGTGCCAGATGATTTGGTTCAAAAGGAAGTTTAATTTTATAAAGCTCTTTAATCAAATTCTCAGGTCCAAATGCAAAACCAATCCTTAATCCCGCCAGACCATAAGATTTTGATAAAGTTCTGAGAATAATCAGATTATCTTTTTCATACTCTAAGCCATTAGGGTAATCAGGATATGATTCAGCATAAACTGTATATGCTTCATCAAGAACTACTAAAACACTTCCAGGGACTCTTGAAAGGAAAGAATCAAATTCATTTTTTGTGAACATTGTTCCTGTAGGATTATTTGGATTAGCCAAATAAATAATTTTAGTTTTTAAAGTTATGTTGTTAGCAATTCCATCAAGATCGAAATGATAATACTTTAATGGAACCTCAATAGAATTAAATCCATACTTGTGTACGTTAACATACCATCCTATAAAAGTTCCCTTCGAAGTGAGGAGTTCATCATCTTTCTCTGAAAAAGTACTAATGATATATTGAAGCAGCGAATCTGAACCACTACTGGTAACAATCTCTGACGGCTTTTTATTATACTTATTTGCAATTGTATTTACCAGCTTATATGCAGAAGGATTTGTATAACGATGAAGTTCACTTAAACTTTTTTTTATAGCTTCAACAGCTTTTGGTGATGGTCCAAGAGGATTCTCATTTGAAGCAAGCTTTACAATTTTAGATAATTTTTTTTCCCTGGCTAATTCATCAATTGGTTTGCCTGCTTTGTATGGCTGAAGGTTCTGAATATGTTTAGGAATTTTAATCATCTTAATAATTCTTTATAATATATTCGTATATGTTTTTAGAAATATGAACAGATCTATCAGCATCATCCTTGGTTGGTTCTCCTGTTGGAAGAAGACCTACATCAGGTGGATAGCGGCTTTCAATATAAATTGTTGATATAAATTCCATATCTGATTTTTCCATGGGAATATTAAAATTTAATAGAGATAGAGGATAAGTAATGTTATGTGTCCTTGGTATTTTTATTTTTTTCTCAAAGAGTGCTGCTTTAATAAGTTTTTCAGCTAATTGTTGGGAATGAAAGCAAATAGTTCTATATAAATTAGAACTAACCAAAAGCTCAAGTGTTTCAAAATCTTCCCGGGCAAAGATGAGCCAGGGATTATCTTTTTTCATAAACAACCACGCCTTCGTCCAATATTTCCTTTAAAAATTCCGATTTCATCTTTTTCAAATATTCAATTTCTTCCGGCGTTAATATTAATAAATCTATCGGAACCTTAAGATAAATTCCTTCTAATGCCTCCTCTCTTCTGTTTAATCGTCTTGTCTTAGTATCCTTTATAATAAGAAAATCATAATCACTATCTTCCTTTGAATTACTTTTTACCCTTGAACCAAATAATATAACTTTCTCAGGGTCATAATTTTTGATTATTTGATCTATTTCATTCATATTAATTTTCCAGCCAGGAATGATGATAATCTTCAACCATTGTTTCCTGTACATTCTTAGTTACTTTTAATGATGTGAATGTATCAATCATAATTGCATACTCATCAGTTTCTTTTTTGCCGATTGAAGCTTCTGTTTTTCCCGGCTGCGGACCATGTGGAATTCCCATTGGATGTAATGTTATAGAACCTTCCTGAACACCCGAACGTGACATAAAATCTCCATACACGTAATATAAAACCTCATCACTATCAACATTTGAATGATAATATGGAGCTGGAATTGCGTCTGGATGGAAATCAAAAAGTCTCGGTACAAAATTGCACACAACGAAATGCTCAGTTGTAAAAAGCAAATGAATAGGAGGTGGAAGATGAATCTTTCCTACTTTAGGTGCATACTCTTTAATATTAAAAGTATATGGATATAAATATCCATCCCATCCAACAACATCAAACGGATGATGTGGAAGTTCATATTCAAAAGTTCTGTTGGAAACTTTCAGAATTAATTTGAAAGAACCGAGTTGATCTATCGGTTCCATAAACTGCGGAACTTTAAAGTCTCTTTCATAATATGGAGCATCTTCTTTTAGCTGTCCATACTCATTCCTGAAATGCCTTGGTATTTCAAATGGTGTATCAGACTCAACTATGAATATTTTTGCATCATTATAATTTCTGAATTTCATCTGGTAAGTTGTTCCTTTTGGAACCATTATATAATCCCATTGCTCAAAAGGAAGCCTTCCATATTCAGATAGAAAATCTCCTTCGCCACGATGAACGAAAATCATTTCATGATGATAACTGTTCCTGTAAAATATTTCCGAATCTTCTGTAGGATGAGCTGTACTGATAACGCAATGGTCATTTTTCAGAAATTCATTTCTTGCAGAGAAGAAATCTCCGTTTGTTTGTTTGCTATCAGTTTTGAAATGATAATACTGTAAAGGTGCATCAGGCCATTCATTTGAATTATTTTGAGCTAATTCTCCAATACTATCAACCTGGGGAGGCATATACATATGATACTTGTTGGAATATATTCCTGAAAAACCTTGTGTACTGAAAAGTTCTTCTCTATAAAGCGATTTGCCGTCATCTTTATAAAAAGTTGTATGTCTTTTAGGAGGAACTTTTCCAACCCTTACATAAAAAGGCATCTCATACTCCTTTACTTATAATTAAAATATTCTATCATCATTCATCCATTCAATCATTTATTACTCCGCATTTGAATTGTTGAATAGCTGAATGTTTTAACTAAGTTAATTAACTCTCTTTATCAAATGTTCCTCTTGCTACCTGGTCTCTTTCAATTGATTCAAAGAGGGCCTGGAAATTACCCTGACCAAATCCTTCGGCACCTTCTCTTCTTTGAATAATTTCGAAAAAGAATGTTGGTCTGTCACTAATAGGTTTGGTAAATAACTGAAGCAGATAACCTTTTCCTTCGGTATCGCAAAGTATACCATATTTTCTTAAGTCCTCAATATCTTCTGTTATCATTTTAGATAATTTCTTTTCTTTCAAAAGATCATAATAAGCATTTGGAACTGTTAGAAATTCAACACCATTTTCTCTCAGGGCTTTTATTGTTGCAACAATATTAGTTGTTGATATTGCGATATGCTGAATACCTGAACCCCAATATTCATCAATATATTCTTCAATCTGGGATTTTTTTAAACCTTCATAAGGTTCATTAATAGGGTTTTTAACACCGCCGCCGCCATTTTTTGAGCGCACCACTTTTGAAAGTAAAGCAGAATACTGAGTTGAAATATCACCGGCACCAAATTCAAGAAATGTTTCAAGGTTAAGGGTTTTATTAAGATAATTTTCCCAGAGATTCATTTCATTTATTCTTACATTTCCTACAATGTGATCAACATCCTGCAACCCTGAATCCTGTGTTGTAATATTTATTTTCTGAATTGGTTTTCCAAAACCGGGACGGAAAATACCTTTATAATTATCCCTGTTGATAAAAACAATTTCTGCATCATCATATAATTTAATTGCTGCTTCTTCTATGTAGCCGTTTTCATCTTCAAATCTTTTTGGATTTCTAACCGGAATTCCACCATTCTTAACTGCCAGATCGAAAGCTTCTTTAACATTTTCAACACTAAGAGACCATCTTTTAACTCCATCTCCATGCTTTTCAACAAAAGATGCAACTTCATAATTGCTTGGTTTGACTGCAGAAGTTAGAACAAATTTAATTTTATTCTTTACAAGGAAATATGATATTTTATCTTTTACTCCTGTTTCT
>Ga0154732_1053_pt1 | contig 10325 bp, 11 predicted proteins | sample Rifle2008BG16ft_FD_105740 | JGI IMG/M metagenome (GOLD analysis project Ga0154732, IMG submission 105740) | Ignavibacteria bacterium RBG_16_34_14 | reverse complement strand
AAATCTTCCTGTTCAATTACAACATAGTTGTCTGGTTCATATTCATATCCTTTAATAATATCCTGCTGAGTTAAAGACTTCCCACACTTTTTACATTTCTTATCATAACCAACACGTCCGCTGTCTTCTTTATGTAGTTGATTAAAGCTTACAGTTTCTTTTGTATCAATTGCACTATAAAGTCTCACCGGAATAGTAACAAGAGAGAAACGTATATGTCCATTCCACATAGCTTTCATTTTTTCCTCGCAGTTTGTTAAAAAAAATACAAATAAAACTTATAACGGCGGTAAAGATTACTATTTAATAACTAAATAATCAATAACTCTCTCAGGTGTTTACTGTAAGAGTATTTCTTTCAAAAGAAATTAGAGATCATGTGTGATAGGATTATCAAATTAAAGACCAGAATTATTAAGATGAATAGAAAATTCTGAAAGAGAATTATAAACCGGAACTTTGCATTCCAGTAATTTCTCTTTACTCTGGTGTCCGTTAGCAATAAGAACACAGTCGGTTCCGATTTCTGCTGCAACGTCTCGATCATGTTCTGTATCGCCGATTAAAAGTACTTTACCATATCCGTTCCCAATTTTTTTCATCAGGTCTTTGCCAAGCTCAACTTTACTTGTTGCATAAATATTATCGAGTCCTATTATGTAGCTGAAGAAATCATTAAGATTAAAATGAGAAATTATTTCTATTAAAGTATTATGCGGATAAGCTGAAAGGATTGATTGTTCAATATTTTTTGTTTTCAGCAAAAGCAAAGTTTCTTCAACTCCTGAATGAAGCGGGCATTCTGTTCGCCTTCTTTCGTATTCACTCATCCATTCCTGTCCAACTACCTCAAAAGAATATTGAGAAAAATCAAAACCTGCTTTTATATAATAATTTTTAATCGGGAATGTAAAAATCTCTCTGTATTTCTCAAGTGAAAGAGAATTAAGATTTCTTTTGGATAGAACTCCGTTTATGATATCAACACAAAGACCAACATCATTTAAGAGTGTTCCATTCCAATCCCAGATGATATGTTTATATTGAAAGTTCAAATTCCAAAATATTATTTATGCATCTTTGCAATCATGCATAGATGCTCTTAACTAAAAAATTGAGGTTGATTTAAAAATAAGAATAGATTACGAATCAACAAACAGCTCAATAATTTTTCCTAAACCACTGTTAGGAAAAACTGTTTTCACCGGAGACGCTTCAAGATAATTAAACCTGAGCTGGTTTATTAGTTTAATATCTTCAGTTGCACCCCCAAAGTTTTTAATCCATAAAATAAGTAGAGAAGCTGTCTTTAATGAAATTGATTTAACCCTTACGGTATGAATTGAATACCTTGCCGGGTGAATATGGATATATCTTTTTTTTTCATTCCCATGTCTTAAAGTCCAGGTTGAATCATCGGAGACCTTAATGATTTTGTAATCTCTGTTTTCATTATGAAGCCATACTTTATAAGAATTCTCATCATTTACATTAAGTTCATTAATATTTTTTATGATATAGTTAATGATTTGTTGAACACTCATCAATCCTGTATAAAGGTCGCTGAGAGAATTACCCATTATATTTAGTTTTTTTACAAAGTCCTTAATATCCTTTTCATCTTTAGCTTTAATAGTATTGAGTTCAACTTTAATAAATCCCAGATGATGCTTCCAGCAGTTAAACAGAATTGGCTTAGGAATTAATTCTTCGTAATCCATTTTTATCTTAAAATGTTCAACCGATTATCGCAAAGGATTTGCTCTTGTTAAGCTTCAAATCTAATTTTCCTTTTGCCAAAAAGGAAATTTATGTCCGAGAAAAAAGACCATTATATCATATTTATTATATCACTTTTAACTTTGTTAATACACCTGTTTACAAATGCCTTTGCCAGTTATGGAATTTTTCGTGATGAGTTTTATTATTTAGCTTGTGCAAACAGACCCGATATTGGTTATGTAGATCAGCCGCCTTTTTCAATCTGGTTTTTAGGAGGTATTAAATTCCTTTTTGGTGATTCACTCTTTGCAATTAGGCTTTTGCCTGCAATTCTTCATGCCCTCTTAATTTATTTAACAGGAAAAATGACTTTAAAAATGGGTGGTGAAAAAACTGCAGTTTTAATTTCCTGTTTAGCAGTTTCACTTGCACCTGTAATCTTGGGGATGAACACTATTTATTCAATGAACACTTTTGATTTTATTTTCTGGTCGTTAACTGCTTACATCTTAATATTACTTATCCATAATGAGGAAAAGTATTTATGGCTTCTTCTGGGTTTGGTTTTAGGCTTAGGACTTATGAACAAAGTTGGAGTATTGTGGCTATGCCTGGGAGTTTTTCTTGCTTTGTTATTAACGTCATACAGAAAATATTTTAAAACAATAAAGCCATGGCTAACATTTATAATAGTATTTTTATTTTTCCTTCCATATATCATCTGGAATATCACTCACGATTTCGCTCATGTTGAGTTTATACAGAATGCTTTGAGGTATAAATATTCCGGGCTAACTCCGATAGATTTTATAGGGGGGCAATTCATGAATATTAATCCGGTTTCGGCGATAATTTGGCTGGCAGGTTTATATTTCTTTTTCTTTCACAAAGAAGGGAAAAAGTACCGGATGCTTGTTGTAGTTTACATAACTGCATTTTTAATTCTGCTTTTTAATGGACACAGTAAAGCAGAATATCTTGCTGCAGCTTATCCTATGTTGTTTGCTGGAGGTGGGGTGTTAATTGAAAAAATTTATCAAATAAAAAATTGGAGATGGATTAAATATGCAGTTATAATTCCATTAGTGCTATTGGGTGTTTTAATTATGCCACTTGCACTTCCGATTCTTCCTGTAGAGATTTATATAAAATATGCTGATGCTTTGGGATTTGCCCCATCAACCCCGGAAGGTCATGAACTTTCAGAATTACCACAATTTTATGCTGATATGTTTGGCTGGGAGGAGATTGCTAAAGATGTTTCAAAAGTCTATCAATCTTTACCATACTATGAAAAGGAAACAACAGTTGTATATTGTGGAAACTATGGAGAAGCAGGTGCAATAGAATATTACAGCCGCTATTATAAGCTTCCTCCTGTTCTCTCTCCTCATAATAGCTATTGGTATTGGTGGGATTTTAATAAAAAGGTTACCACAATAATTGTACTTGGCGGAGAAGAAGAGGATCTTTTTGATTCTCTTAAAGAAGTTAAAATCGGGGCAATTCATAAATGTAAATATTGTATGCCATACGAAAATAATCTTCATATATTTGTATGCAAAGGATTAAAAAGGTCTGTTGATGAAATACACCGCTCAGATAAAAATTTTAACTAGAAAATTTTCTTAAGAATTTTTAACAATAGGTATTTTATGAGATTATCAATTTTAATTTTGCTGTTACCTTGCTGTCTTTTCCCACAAAGCCTTAAAGAAGATATTAAAACTATTATGCTTAGCAATGGTATGAAGATTCTTGTCCTTGAAGATCATTCAATACCTAACGCGAATATGTATCTCTTCTGGAAAGTCGGCTCTAGGAATGAATATCCCGGAATTACTGGCTTATCCCATTTTTTTGAGCATATGATGTTTAACGGTTCAAAGAATTATGAACCGAAAATGTTTGATATTGTTATGGAAGCCAGCGGCGGGGCAAACAATGCTTACACATCTGAGAATGTTACAGTTTATACCGATTGGTTTCCAACAAGCGGCATGGAAACTATATTTAAACTTGAATCGGACAGAATATGCTTCTTGAATTTTGATGATGAAATGATTGAGAGTGAAAGAGGGGTTGTTCTTTCTGAAAGAAGCACCTGGCTTGAGAATAGTAATTATTCTTTGCTTGGAGAACAAGTTCAGGGAACTGCTTTTTTTGCTCATCCTTATAGGTGGCCGGTTATTGGTTATGAATCGGATATAAAGAACTGGAAAAAGGAAGATCTTCAGAATTATTTTAAAACTTATTATGCACCTAATAATTGTGTTGTTGTAATATCAGGAGATGTTACACTTTCTGAGGTGGAAAAACTTTCAAAAAAATATTTTGAACCGATTCCGCAGGGAATTCCTCCTAGAAAGATTCATACAGTTGAGCCGGAACAACTAGGAGAAAAGAGAATTGTTGTGAAAAAAGAAGTTGCATCTCCGAATATTATGATTAGTTATCACGTCCCGGAAAGTAAATCGGAAGAATATTATGCTTTGAGCCTGCTTAATTCAATTTTATCATCGGGTAATACTTCAAGATTGTATAAAAGCTTAGTTGATGAGAAACAGCTTGCAACTGCTGTTTATACAGATATGAGTTATTCTTTTAATCCGTTTCTTTTTACAATCTATGCAATCTGCAATGATGATGTTTCGCCCGATACCCTTGAAAACGCTGTTTATAAAGAGATTGATAACATTATTGAAAAAGGAATAACTGATGAGGAGCTTCAGAAAGTTAAGAATCAAAAAGTAATGGAATTTTATAAATCATTGGAAACAATAAACGGCAAATCAAATACTATCGGAACATATGAGTTATTCTTTGGAGATTATGCAAAACTTTTTGAAGCTGCAGAAGAATATAAAAAGGTAACTCCTGCAGAAGTTCTTGATGCAGCAAAGAAATATTTTATTGAAACCAACCGGACTGTTGGATTTTTAATTTCACCAGAGGAGGAATTGCAATGAAAAATAAAACAGTGATTACCAGAAAAGCATGGATGCATGATTGCATGGCTACATGTTCCAATCAATTCAGGCAATCATGCATTCATGTAATCCTGCTTGTTTTGGTTTTATGCTCATTTTCCTTCGCACAATTTCAATTACCCGAATATGAAAAATATAATTTGCCAAATGGATTAACAATTTATCTTATGGAACAACACGAAGTTCCGTTTATTTATGTTTCTGCAATATTTTCAGCCGGTGCCACTAAGGATGGACTTAAAAATGGTTTGGCTGCTTCAACCTCAGAGTCTTTGGTATTCGGTACAAAGAATTACACTAAGGACCAGATTGAACAGATTGTAGATTTTAATGGTGCGGAATTAAATGTTTCTGCTTCACTGGAATATTCAACTCTTAATTCTTATTTCCTAAAAGATAATAAGGACGCATTACTTCCGGTAATTAAAGAAGTAATTGTTAATCCTGTTTTCCCTGAGGATGAATTTGAAAAAAGAAAACAGAGATGGCTTGTTGAACTTGATCAGGAGAAAGAAAGTCCGAGAAGTGTCATAGGATCTTATTTTAAAAAATTTATTTATGATGATGATCCTTATGGCAATCCTGTTAATGGAACCAAAACAAGTGTTTCAGAAATAAGTGTAAATGATTTAAAGAATTTTTATAAAATATTTTATAAGCCGGAAAGCTCGGCAATTGCTATTGTTGGTGATTTCTCCTCGCTAAAGATGAAACAAAAAATTTCCGATCTATTTGGTACTTGGAATTCTGAAAAATCCCAGTCCGTTACCGATATAGTTTCAGAACTGCCAGCACATGATAAAAGCAGAGTTCTTCTTGTAAATAAAGATAATTCTCACGAAACAACTTTTTATATTGGGCAATATGGAATTACACGGAGCAATCCGGATTACATTCCCATACAAGTTATAAATACAATTCTTGGCGGAAGATTTACATCCTGGCTGAATGCCGCTCTCAGAATAAACAGCGGTTTAACTTATGGAGCGGGAAGTTATTTCAGTCCTTATAAAACTTCCGGTACTTTTATTATAAGCAGCTTTACAGAAACATCAAGTACAATAGAAGCAATTGATATGTCTCTTGAAGTTCTTGACAGTCTTCATTCGAAAGGAATGGATGAAGAAACTCTCAACTCCGCAAAAAATTATATGAAAGGTCAATTCCCTTTAGATTATGAAACCTCGGGTGATTTGGCATCTCTGCTTGTAAAAATGTTTTATTATAACATAAGCGATGCCTTCATAAATGATTTCCAGAAAAATGTTGATGAACTAACTGTAGAGAAAGCCAATGAAATAATAAAAATATATTTTCCAAAAGGAAACCTGCAGTTTGTTCTAATAGGAAAAGCCTCTGAATTGAAAGGTAAAGTTTCTAAATATGGAGAAGTAATTGAAAAAGAAATAACGGATATCGGTTTTTGAAATTAATTTTTCATTATAGTGAATAAAAATTCCGGTTTACATTTTTCTTTAGTTCTGCTTGTTTAACTTGTTTCATTTCCCTGGTCAATTTTATTTACCCATTATCTTATCGGTATCGGTTCATTTTTGCTATTAGGAATTAGTTTACTTTTGTAAAAAATTGACAGGTTTAAATTAGATGTCTTTATTTTGAATTTGCTTGTTAGCAATAATAAATGTGGGCTTTTGCTTTTATTTCGAATTAAAACAATAGCGTGGATTTTTCTTGGAAAGGGATTTTTTTAAAAGAAATGGCAGGAATAATAACCACCTTACTTGTAGTTATTTTTCTACAAATAAAATTGAAAAAAAATTGAAAAATTAACAACTGGAGTTGACAAATGAACTTGGAAATATTATTTTTACATCGACTCTGATAAAGGGTCTCCCCCATACCCTTTATCTTAAGGAGTTAAAGCCTACTGATCGCCCGATCAGCGGGCTTTTTTATTTTAAATAAAAATTTTCTTGAAATATAAGATTTTTTATTTTAAATTAACCTTAAGGAACAAAATATTGGGGGTAATAATTCCTCTAAATTTAATCCAACATTATCTCCTAATTCTGTTTCGACTAAACAAATATAAAAGGAGGGTAAAATGAAAGTTGTTCGAATGAATCATCTGAAAAGCAATTCAGGGGGAAAGACCGCAGCATTTTTTGATATCCAAACAGATGATGGAATCATTATTAAAGGTTTTAGAATTGTAAACGGCTCAAACGGGTTGTTTATTTCTGCTCCTGATGAAAAAGGAAAAGATGGGAAATATTATGAGACTGTAACTTTACCTAAAGAGATGAAGAATGATCTTGAGAAACTTGCATTGGAGGAGTACAATAAAACAAAGGGGTGAGTTTAATACTTTTGGAATATTGGAGTAATGGGATAATGCTTTTAAAATCTGCTCATTACTCCACTAATCCAAAATTCCACTATTCCATTATTAATTAAATATCAAACTTAAATTTCTTATCATGTATTGCAAGCTCAATCAACCTGTCAAGTTTTCCTTCAACTTCAACTAATACAAGCTGTTCGGAATCATGTGTAATAATGAACAGCTTCTTAAAGAACATTTCAGGATCGCTGCTAATATAAATTGCAGTCAATTCCTCATTACCATAAGATCTTACTATGTATCTCCATCCTCTTGATTGCATTTCAATGTTTATCTTTTCCATTACACTACTTCTTTCCCTTTTCCTGTCATTTGTCATTGTATAAACTCCCACCTGAACATTTGTAACCTGTCTCATAAGGTCATCAACTATTTCATCTTCCTGGCTGAAGTTTACAACCCAGCTAGCAAAGTTAATTAGAAAAGGGCCTACCGATGCTTCAATTTCACGATGATAATCATTACCAAATTTATTAATTAGCTTTGTGCTTACTTCTTTAAAATTCCTGTTAACGTTTATACAACCTGCTGCTATAAATAAAACAACTATGATAAGAGGAGAGATTTTTAACAAAGCTTTCATATCAACCTCACTGCTTATCTATTTTATCAAGTGTGGGAATATCGAATTTTGCTCCAAGCTTCCCAATCTTTTTAAGATCTATAATGCCCACAATATTAACAAACACCGCTTCTCCGCTTTTGTCTAAAGTGGTAACAACCAAACCTTCAATATCTTTTTTACCAGATGTTTTTATATAAACATTTACCACTTCTTCTCCTCCTTTTGTTCTGACAATTCTATCCCATTTTTGCGAAACAAGTTTTTTATCCAGGTCATCAATTTTATTTCTTAATCCGTTTTCATTTTTATCACTTACTTCAAAAACATTTACTTTAACAAGTTGTAAACCATTTAGCATAGCAGATAATTCCGGTTCTTCATCTTCTGTTACTGTAGCTACCAATTGCAATATGTTTGATTCAAGAAAGACTTCTGTAACACCATCGCCTTGTTCAAACATGGATAAATCTCCAAAATTAAAATAACCCGGTTCTTTACTGTATTCATTCTGTGCAAATGCACTAAATGTAAATAGAATAATAAAGATGACTAAAAATTTTCCATATTTCATTTTAACCTCCTATTAGAACTTCATTAATTATTGATAAACTTTTATGTATTGGTTTGCCCACTCTTTTGGGTAACACTTCTTCCTGAATTAAACTTTCTGTTCTCTTAAAGATTCTGTTTACTATTGCAAGAGATTCTTTTACCTGCTTTTCGGCAAGCTCTATTTCTGCCCTTGAGTAAGTTGGTTTTTTCTCTTTATTCTGATATAATAAAACCGCAATAAATGTTGATATAACTATAAGAGAGATTATAAAAACATAAGCCGGTTTCAGAATAAAAAATTTATTTTCTTTCATAGTTTTTATTTTTAGAGATTCAATCACCGAATCAGGACATTCTTCCGGGGGAATTTTTTTAACTCTATCAGCATTTGTACGGTATTCATTATAAATGCTTTTTACTCCTGCATTTTTCTTTGCGAGAAAATAGATTTTTAACCTTTCAATCAAACCAGCATCTTTATAAGCTGCCGAAATTATCCTATCCAAAGTTTCTTCATCTATTTTATTCTTATTACTCTGCATATCCTTTTAATTCCTCTTGTAATTTTTTTCTTGCTCTTAAAATGTAAACTTTAACACTGTTTAGCGGCATATCCAGAACATCACTAATTTCTTTATACTTAAATCCTTCAATCTCATAAAGAACAAAAACACTCTTCAAATTTTCAGGCAGCTTCTGAATAGCTGTTTTTATTTTTTCAATTGTTATACTTTGTAATGTTGTTACTTCCGGTTGATTTAATTTATTACCATCAATAATTCTATCTTCAAAATCCTCGTCAATAAAAATTGATCTTTGCTTCATTGTTTGATCTCTTCTTAAATAATCTATACAGAGATTATGAGTAGTTCTCATAATCCAGGAACCGACAGCAGGCAGTTTGAATTTTCCCATATTCTTCCATAATCTTATAAGAACTTCCTGGCTGACGTCCTCAGCATCCATCCTGTTCTTAACCATATAAAGAGCATAACTGAAGATTTGATTCTTGTACCGGTTAACAAGCGATTTATAACCTAATGTTTCCAGCATTTTAATTTAAAGACGGTAAGACTTTCTTAAATGTTACTAAAAAATTTATTTTACAAGAGAAGAATAGGAAGAATGTTTACTAAAGCGGAAAAAAAGATGATGGATTGAAGAATAAAACTGATATATGGCGAAATTTGGTATAGAGAATAAAGGTATAGGGTATATGGATCATAAAGCTAATTTGTTATAAAGATTAAGATTATTCCATATACCTTATACCCGTATACCTAATACCTAAAGCATCGTCTGGTAAGAAAATTCTATAATCTTCGGCTTTACAAGTCTTTCAAAATCTTTATAACTCAGCTTTATAAGCTCAGTATGGGTTCCGGCATTGAAAGCTATTTCCTCATCTTCAGATAAACTTTTAGCAACATAAACATCAACACCGTACAAGTTTCCAAAGGGTGGCATGGCTCCAGGTTCACACTCCGGAAATTTATCAACAAATTCATGTTCATCAGCCAGTCTTATATTTGATGTACCCGTAGCTTCTTTTAAAAGTTCAAAATCTATTTTATAAGAAGCCGGCAATACAGCCATTATCATTTTACCATCAATCTTCAAAATAACAGTCTTTGCAAGCTCTTTACCAGGAATATGTGCAGTTGCAGCAATCTCCTGTGCGGTATAAGCTGATGAATGAGTTATTGCCACGTACTTAATTTTGTTGTTGTCTAAGAATTCTTTTAATTTTTTTGCAGGCATATAATCCTCCTTTTTATTTTAAATTTCTTCGGTTAATTCAAGAAATCTTTTATAAGGTATTGCAATTAAACTCTGAGATTCGAAAGCTCCGTTTGATAAACTAATCATTGAAACTTTTGCAGCAGTCTCTTCATCGGGAGCTTCATAGATATCCAGAAAATCATATGGACCAAGAAGAGCATAATGTTCAATGAATTTTACTTCAGGACATTTTTCTTTAACCTGGTCGAGCCAAACTCTGCCTAAGCGGGCACGGTCCTTCATTTGTTTGGATATTTCTGGAGAAAGTTTTGTGAGCAATATGAATGTTTTCATTTTTCCCACTCCTATTGCCTTGAGAAAGTAAATAAATAATTTAATTAAGATGAAT
>Ga0154732_1092_pt2 | contig 10346 bp, 7 predicted proteins | sample Rifle2008BG16ft_FD_105740 | JGI IMG/M metagenome (GOLD analysis project Ga0154732, IMG submission 105740) | Ignavibacteria bacterium RBG_16_34_14 | reverse complement strand
TTTAATCGAGATTCTGCAATGAATTCAGAATGACTGAAAATAAAAATAGTAAAACTCATTTTGACATTTCTCCTAAAATTGATAAGTTTCTTTTGAAGTAAATGATGTTTTAATTTGTTGCATATCAGTTCAGTGGACATTTCATTAAATAAAATAGCACATCTGAAAAATCCTAAAATAAAATTTATAGTTATTATTATATTCAATCTATCTATTGGAGGATGAGGTTTAATGGGCTGGTTTATAAAGTTTATTGATTCTTCTGTAGGTAAAAAGCTCGTTATGGCTTTAACCGGCTTATTCCTCATTACCTTTTTGGTTGAACATCTCGCTGCTAATCTGCTGCTTCTGATAAACGATAACGGGAAAGTTTTTGAGGAATACTCAGAGTTTATGGCAAGCTCGCTTAATATTCCAATCAGGATAGTTGAGATAGGATTATTTATTTGCTTGCTTTATCATTCTTTAAATGGTGTAAGACTCTGGATAATCAACAAAAAAGCAAAAGGAATAAATTATAAAGTGAATAATCCATCTGAGAATAGCACTTTCTTTTCAAGGATTATGATTCATGGAGGAACGATAATTTTTATTTTTCTTGTAATTCATTTAAGGACTTTCTTTTTCCCTTACAGGCTTGGTAGTCCGTCAAACACAATGTATGAAGGTGTTGTTGAAGCTTTTTCAAATCCATACTATTCTGTCTTTTACATAGTAGCTTTTATCTTTTTAGCATTCCATCTTGTTCATGGATTTCAAAGTGCATTTCAAACGCTGGGAATAAGGCACAACAAATACACAAGTTTTATAAAAGGATTTGGAATAGTTTTTTCAGTCTTACTCTGTGCAGGCTTTGCATTGATTCCTTTGTATTTCTTACTTAACACAGGAGGGAATTGATAATGGTGAACGAAGTGAAATCCCGCCCAACGGGAAAATTAGATTCCAAAGTTCCCGCCGGAAAATTAGAAGAAAAATGGACGAACCATAAATTCAAGCTTAAGCTTGTTAACCCGGCAAACAAAAGAAAGTATAGTATTATAGTTATAGGAACAGGGCTTGCAGGTGCATCTGCTGCTGCATCACTTGCAGAACTTGGTTATCAGGTAAAAGCTTTCTGTTTCCAGGATAGTGCAAGAAGAGCACACAGCATTGCAGCGCAAGGTGGAATTAATGCAGCGAAGAATTACCAGAATGATGGCGATAGTGTATACAGACTTTTTTATGATACAATTAAAGGCGGTGATTACCGTGCACGCGAAGCAAATGTTTACCGCCTTGCAGAATTAAGTATGAATATTATTGATCAGTGTGTTGCTCAAGGTGTTCCTTTCGCTCGCGAGTATGGAGGACTTCTCGATAACAGATCATTCGGCGGGGCACAGGTTTCAAGAACTTTTTATGCAAGAGGTCAAACTGGTCAGCAGCTTCTTCTTGGCGCTTACAGTGCTTTAATGCGTCAGGTTGGATTGAAAACTGTTGAAATGTTCCCCCGTCATGAAATGCTTGATGTTGTAATTGTTGAGGGAAGAGCAAGAGGTATAATTACACGCAATATGATTACCGGTGAAATTGAACCTCACATTGGTGATGCATTGTTGCTTTGTACCGGTGGTTATAGCAATGCTTATTTCCTTTCCACAAATGCAAAAGGTTCCAATGTTACGGCAATTTGGCGTGCATACAAGAAAGGTGCTTTCTTTGCTAACCCATGCTTTACACAAATTCATCCTACATGCATTCCTGTAACAGGGCACTATCAATCCAAATTAACTTTGATGAGTGAAAGCTTAAGGAATGACGGAAGAGTGTGGGTCTCCAAGATTCCTGCAGATAAAAGAAAACCAGATCAGATTCCTGAAGAAGAAAGAGATTACTTCCTTGAAAGAAAATATCCTTCATTTGGAAATTTAGTACCGAGAGATGTTGCTTCGCGAAATGCTAAAGAGCAGGTTGATACAGGAAAAGGTGTCGGTGAAAGAATGAACGCTGTTTATCTTGATTTTGCAGATGCAATTAAACGTCTTGGTATACAAGACATAAAAGAAAAATACGGCAACCTTTTCGATATGTACAAAAGAATTACGGATGAAGATCCTTACAAAGTTCCGATGAGAATTTATCCCGCTGTTCATTACACAATGGGTGGGCTTTGGGTTGATTATAATCTGATGACAACTATTCCCGGACTTTATGCTCTTGGTGAATGCAATTTTTCAGATCACGGTGCAAACAGGCTTGGTGCAAGTGCTTTAATGCAGGGACTTGCAGATGGCTACTTTGTTATTCCTTATACAATCGGCGGATATCTTGCAGATCTTAAAAGAGACAAAGTTGATGAGAACCATCCTGCATTTAAAGAGGCTGCCGGTAATGTTAAAGAGAGTGTAAAAAAACTTTTATCTATTAAAGGGAAAAAGACTGTTGATGAATTACATCGGGAACTCGGACAGGTAATGTGGGATAATGTTGGTATGGGACGTAATGAAAAAGATCTTAAAGAAGCTATATCAAGAATTAAAGAGATAAGAGAAGATTTCTGGAAGAATGTTAAAGTGCTTGGAGAAAATGAAGAGCTCAACCAGTCTCTAGAAAAAGCAGGAAGAGTTGCAGACTTCCTTGAGCTTGGTGAACTGATTGCCAAAGATGCACTTCATAGGAAAGAATCGTGCGGTGGACATTTCAGGGAAGAGTACCAGACTGAGGAGAATGAAGCAAAACGTGATGATGAAAACTTTGCATACGTTGCAGCCTGGGAATTCAAAGGAGATAATGCCGAACCTGAATTGCACAAAGAGGAACTAGTATTTGAAAATGTTCAGCTAACACAGAGGAGTTATAAATAGTTGATTTATGTCATGCTGAACTCGTTTCAGCATCTTAGATTCCGAAACAAGTTCGGAATGACGGATCGGTCTTAACTATTAAAAAAATTGGTATCAAATGAATCTACATCTTAAAGTTTGGCGCCAGAAAAATAAAAATTCTCAAGGGAGATTTGTTAATTACGAAGCAAAAGATATCTCTACTGATACTTCTTTTCTTGAGATGCTTGACGTTGTTAATGAGGATTTAATTAAAAAAGATGAAGACCCTATTGCATTCGATCATGACTGCCGTGAAGGAATTTGCGGAAGCTGCGGAATGTATATTAACGGACGTGCACACGGACCGCAAAAAGGTGGAGCTACCTGCCAGCTTCATATGAGAAGCTTTAAAGATGGCGACACTATTGTAATTGAACCTTGGAGAGCAAAAGCTTTTCCTGTTATAAAAGATCTGGTTGTTGACCGCTCCGCATTTGACAGGATAATGGCTGCCGGAGGATTTATTTCCGTTAACACCGGAGGCGCACCTGATGCAAATGCACTCCCGATATCTAAAGAAGAACAGGAATCTGCTATGGATGCTGCTGCTTGTATTGGATGCGGTGCGTGTGTAGCTGCTTGTAAGAATGCCTCTGCAATGTTGTTTGTTTCTGCTAAAGTTGCTCACCTGGCAAGACTGCCGCAAGGCAAACCTGAAAGAGAAAAAAGAGTTATGGCAATGGTTGCACAAATGGAGGAAGAAGGTTTTGGTGCCTGCACAAATACTGAAGCCTGTTCTGCCGAATGCCCCAAAGAAATCCCGATGGATGTTATTGCACAATTAAGAAGGGAATACTTTAGAGCTTTTGTTAAGAGTGAGGAGAAGGTTTAAAGTTTTTACTTATCATGCTGAATTTATTTTCAGCATCTTTCAAACATATTTGAACAACCTTAATCTTTTCAAAATAAACATATCAAAAAACCATTATTTGTATTATATTTGTCGTTAAATAATAGAGATGACAAATGACTAAATTATTAGAAAAAGCTTTCAAGAAAGCATCAAAGCTTTCAAAGGTTGAGCAGAATGCTGTTGCAAAATGGCTTCTTGAAGAACTTGAAACCGAAAAAGAATGGGCGAAAAGTTTTTCCGAATCCGAGGATGTTCTTGATCGTCTTGCCGATGAAGCTCTTGAAGCTCACAGTAAAGGAAAAACTGCTCTCATTCAGAGTATGATAAATTGATTAAAACTATGCGTGGTATAAAATAGAAACCCCGATGGATGTTATTGCAACATTAAGAAGAGAATATATGCGGGCTTTTGTGAAGAGCGAGGAGAAGGTTTAGAGTTTTTATTTGGTCATGCTGAACTTGTTTCAGCATCTCTTTTCAGCCTAAGATTCCAACACTGCAACAGCGTATCACTCTACAATTTTTTACTTCCTTATTGATTTTAAACTCCAAAAGCAGTAATTACTAGTAAGAATTAATATTCTTTATTGAAAAGGGGTGTTTATATGAAGACATTTTTTTCTTTCGCTTTCATTCTTTCTATTCTTTTATCCATTCCAGTTTATTCTCAATGGCAGATGATGAATAGTCCTTTGGCAACTCCTGATATTCGCAAAGTTGCTTATCATCCTGATGGCTATATATTAGCAATAACAAGTGCGAATGAAGTTTTCCGAAGCGATAATAATGGTGAAAACTGGCAAATAGTATCAACCTTAGATGATGAAGCTACTTCATTAGCAATTAGTCCTACAGATATTATTTATGCTGGTACTTATGGAGGGTATTTTGCTTCAACTGATGATGGTGTTACTTGGAATGAAAAACAATTATTTTCTCCAGTTAACTACGTAACTGATATAGAATTTAATTCCCTCGGCTATATTTTCATGAGTCAGTATAGTTATAATACTGCTTATATTTGGATTTCAACTGATGGGGGTAACAACTGGAATATTTCTACGAACTTAGGAAGCCCTATTCTATCATTAGCAAAAGATTCTTCTGAGAATATTTATGCAATGACAATATATGGATCAATTTACAAATCATCTGATAATGGATTTAGTTGGCAATTTTTAACATCGATAGGTTATTATCCAGATGATCTGGAAATTGATACCAATAATATTTTCTATTTAGCCGATTCTTATGATGGCATTTACAAATCAACAGATCTCGGTATTAGTTGGTCATTGATTTTAGAAACTAATTGGCCTGTTTACTTTGATAATATTTTTCTCGATGCAAATAATAATATTTATGGTTTTTATATATCAAATGATTCCAATGTTTTTAACGGGATAATTTTTTCATCCGATGGAGGTGAAAACTGGGAAAACATAAATCTTTCCGGAATTAAAATTTCAGATTTGATTTCTGAAAATAATACAATTTTTACGGGGACAGAAAAGGGTTTACAAAAATTATCCGTCATAAATTCAGATTGGGAATTATGTTTTAAATATGATGATAAATTTGCTGTTGTTTATGATTTAATAGTTTTGCCCAATGGAAAAACATTAGCTGGGACTGACAATGGTTTATACTTTTCATTTGGTGGATTTTTCTGGGATTCTACTTTTATTACTTCGAACATACGATTAATAAAAAAAGATTACGCAAATAATATTTATTCACTTGAATATAAATCACGTACTTATTTAAAAAATAAATTATACCGTTCTTCAAATGAAGGAAATAATTGGGAATTATCCCTTTATTTGCCTCAGGTCATTGATAATTTTTTTATTAATGATTCTAATAAAATCTTTACAACTGTAACTGAATTTGCCTCTTGTTTGGTTTTAGAATCTTTAGATTTTGGTATTTCCTGGGATACAATTAGTAGTTTAATTGGACCAGCATATTCTCATATATATGGATTAAATCAAAATTCAGTTGGGAATCTATTCTTTTCTTCATATTACCTTTGGGTTGTTGGACCCGGCGATATTCGTGAGCGTAAAAGATTAATGAAATCGGAGAATAATGGATTGAATTGGCAACAAGTCAGAGATGACCTTTTTATTAAAGACATTCGATTCAGTAATGATACAATGTACTTGGCAGTTTCTAATCAAACTTATTTCCCAAGTTCTGGTGGCATTTATAAATCATATGATGATGGGTATAATCTCATTCCATTAAACAATGGATTGAACAATTTTGATGTTAAGCAGTTAATATTAACTCCTGATGTATTTATTTGTCTTACGGGAAATGGCATTTACCGTTCATTAGATAATGGAGATTATTGGTCTCCTCTTGATCTTTCAGGCCTTTTATCCACCAGTATTAATAGTATTTATTACAGTGACGAAGGAGTTTTGTATGCTGCTACTAATAACGGCATTGGTGTTTTTGTTGGCGATCTTCCCGTAGAACTTTTATCTTTTACCGGAAAAGCTGAAGGACAAAATGTAATTCTTAATTGGTCAACCGCAACTGAGTTAAATAATCACGGTTTTGAAATTCAAAGAAAGTTTGGTAGCAACGATTGGATTACAATCGCTTTTAAAGAAGGAAAAGGAACATCATCTGAACAGAATGATTATTCATATGCAGATAATGTATCTAATTTATCAGCATCAGAAATATTTTACAGATTAAAACAGATTGACCTTAATGGTTCGTTCTCATATTCAGATGAAGTTAAAGTGCTATTGAATCCAATAGAGTATGCATTATATCAGAATTATCCTAATCCATTTAATCCATCAACAGTTATAAAATATTCTATTGTTGAAGAAACAAAAGTTAATCTTACAGTTTTTGATGTTCTTGGAAATGAAATTAGAATTCTTATTGATGAACGTAAAGAACCAGGTAATTATGAGATTAACTTTAGTGCAGGGAACTTAGCTAGCGGAATTTATTTCTACAGGTTGAAGACTGATAATTTTATTTCTATTAAGAAGATGATGGTTATCAGGTAAAAAATTTTTTTTCAAAAATATCTCCCTTTAACAAAGGGAGACGTCATCCCGATAAAATCGGAATGACAGAGGGATTCCTTAAGTAACCATTAATACAAGTTAATGCAAAAGTCTAACGGACTAATAACCAATTTCAGAGAATTACCTTATTACCCAAAGCTTAAAGATCGCGCAAAGGAAATGAGAAATAATTCTACAAAGGGAGAGATTAAATTCTGGTGTGAGTTAGTAAGGAAAAGGCAAACGGGCTATCGGTTTTACAGGCAAAAAACAATTGTTCATTAAATTAATATGACAAGAGCAGGGAAGAGATTCTGAATTCATTGGGATTAAAGGTAATTCATTATAATGATCTTATGGTATTGAATAATTTTCATTTAGTTGAGAAGGATTTTAAAGAACAGATAATTTTAAGAGCGAGAGAACTTGGCATTATCTGAATCCCCCTCTCCCGCTTAAGCGGGAGTTTCCCCCTTTACTAAAGGGGGACTTTTTAATTGTTCAATTTAAAATAAAAAGACTCCGCATTCAGCGGAGTCTTCAATAAAAAATTTCCTTTTATTAAAATCTAATCCTCACTTTTAATCTCACCACCGTGGTCTCCAACAAGCATCCACTTTCCGCCTTTCTTCATTAGAATGTCAGTCCAGCGTCCTCTTTCAGTACGTGGTGTTCCATCTCCGCCTTCATTAACCATTGTAAAATAGTAATGAGCATAACCGAAATCTCCGTTTACCCATATTCTTGCCGGAGTGATTACGTAATATTGTGCTTTTCCTTTTTTAAACCAGTAATTAAAAGACTTGCTCACATCAGCTTTTGTACCTGGTGCACCGTTTTCATAAGACCATCCGTAATATGATTCATCCCAGTAAGAAAGCATGTTAGCTGGATCAGATGCCATTCCGGCTTCCCAGTAGGCCATAACACCTTTCCATAAATCCTGCTGTTCGGCAGACCATTGTTGTGCAGAAGAAAAAGTGCTGATGAAAAGAAAAAGAAATAAAACGGATAGAAGCCCGCTTAATTTTTGCATAGTAACTCCTGATAAAATATTATTAAATTGGATTAATGACAATTAAATATGAGAAAAGTAAAATCATTTAACAACAATTGTTCAAATTAAATTTTAGGAAGCTGGATTAGAGTCAAATTAAAGATTAGAGTAATTACACCAGACATTAGATTGAGGATCTAATAAAAATTTTTAATCTTTGGCAAAATCAATTTGGAAAGTTTAAAAAGCAGGAAATATAATTATCCTGATGAGGAGCTTTTATGTTTCTTTCATCACTTTTCATAATTTTAAAATTATTTTGTCTGTTTTTTGATAGTATAACTATTTATTTTAACCGCCCAAGGTAAAGATTTATTTAATTCATTTAGTGTCGTGCCAGCCTTTCAAAATGTAAAAAGAAGTTGAGAGACTTAGAAATATTAAAATGGATTTGTTAAGAGTATTTCATTGAAAACAATTATTTAAATTTTTAGTTTAAATTTTTATTCGAAAGGGTTCATATGATTGAAGAAAGAAATAGCTTCACATTCAGAATAGCGGTTATGTCTCTGAAAGTTTTTCTTTCCGTTTTTCTTACTTTACTAATTATGTTAATTCCCGGATGTGCAGAACAAACAGGTGGCGGAGAATTTTCTATGCCGCCAATGCCTGTTGAAGTTGCTCAGGTAAAAGTTCAGCGGGTTGCTGATCATTTTGAAGCAGTCGGCACAATTGAAGCTATTGAAGCTATTATTGTTGTATCGGAAATAGATGCTTCAGTTATAAGTCTTCCTTTTGAAGAAGGCGGGTTTATAAAGCAGGGAGAATTAATTGCTCAACTCGATGACTCACAGCTAAAGGGAGAAGTTCTCCGTACAGAAGCTTTATATACTCAAAGCCAGGCGAGTTATAACCGAATCAAAACTCTTGTTGACCAGAAAGCAGGTGCACTGCAAACCCTGGACAATGCTGCTGCAGATTTAAAAGTTGCCGAAGCGAATCTTGAACTTGCTAAAGCACGTTTTAATAAAACCCGTATTACAGCACCATTTAGTGGAATGGTAGGATCCCGCAGAGTAAGCGTTGGTTCCTTTTTGAGAGCCGGAGGAATAATAACGGAGCTTGCAAACATTGATGAAATCCGTGTAACCCTGTCCGTTCCTGAAAGTTATCTTTCGGATTTGAAACGTGGTTCGGAAGTTACTGTTACGTCAAATGCATATCCTGATCATAAGGTAAAAGGAAGGGTTTTAGTAATTGAACCGGTTGTGGATCCTGTAATGCGAACTGCAAGAATTGTAGTTCATGTCCCTAATCCCGGTCGTAAATTCCTTCCCGGAATGTCGGCAAATGTATCAGTTGTTTTGAAGGAACGCTCAAATGCATTAACTATCCCGAGTGAATCTGTCTTTGCAAGCGGCAATCAATCCTTCGTTTTTATTGTTAAACCTGATAGCACAGTAGCTCGTGTTGAAGTTACTCTTGGTACACAATTACCTGATGTTGTTGAAGTAGTGAAAGGTTTAAGACAAGGAGATCAGGTAGTTAAAGCTGGTCATCAAAAACTTTTTGATGGGGCTAAGGTTATGCCTGTTATTACTCAAGATACAACATCAGTCCAATAATAATGAATGGATATCTTTATCATCAGAGCAAGGAAAAAGAAACATGAAGCTTAGTCAAATATCTATCCACCGCCCTGTATTAGCCAGTGTAATGAGTCTTGCTATAATACTCTTTGGTATAATTTCATTTATTCGATTACCTGTTCGTGAATATCCTGATATTGATCCGCCTATTGTTTCTGTTGTAACGTTATATAGAGGTGCAAGCCCGAGTGTAGTGGAAACTGAAATTACAGATCCTCTTGAAGAACAGTTTGCAACGCTTGAAGGAGTTAAAACTATGACTTCTTCAAGCCGTGAGGAGGGATCGGTGATTACAATTGAATTCGAATTGGGTCGCGATGTAAATGAAGCTGCTAATGATATCCGTGACCGGGTATCACGTATTCGTGGTGTACTTCCTCAGGAGATTTCAGATCCTATAATATCAAAGGTTGATGCTAATGCCCAGCCAATATTGTGGCTCGCACTGTATAGTGAACAACACTCTGAATTAGAATTGACTGATATTGCAGATCGTGTATTGAAAGAAAGAATCCAACGCCTTCCCGGGGTTGGTTCAGTTTTTATTGGTGGAGAACGCCGTTATGCCATGAGGGTTTGGCTTGATCCATTGCGAATGGCTGCGCATGGATTAACAACTCAGGATATTGAAAGAGCAATTCTAAGAGAGAATGCAGAAATTCCTGGCGGTAGAATTGAAGGAAATTTACGGGAATTTGCAGTTCGTACCAGGGGGGAACTCACCACACCTGAGGAGTTTGGAGCGATTATAGTTTCGCAAAGAGGGAATGATATTATCCGATTGCGTGAAATAGCTGATGTTAATGTTGGTGCAGAAGATGAACGTACGGCTGCCCGTTATAACGGTGAACCAGCAGTAGGTTTAGGAATTATAAAGCAATCTAATGCAAGTACTATTGATGTGGCTAAAGAAATTCATTCTGTTTTAGAAGAATTAAAACA
>Ga0154732_1081_pt1 | contig 10815 bp, 12 predicted proteins | sample Rifle2008BG16ft_FD_105740 | JGI IMG/M metagenome (GOLD analysis project Ga0154732, IMG submission 105740) | Ignavibacteria bacterium RBG_16_34_14 | reverse complement strand
TTACAGAAGGAACTCTGGTTGGATAGTATCCCATTCCAATGTAGGATTTATACACTTTATTTTTAGCCGCTATCTTTTTAAGATTTTCTATGAACCTGTATTCTGTAACCGGGTCATCAAGATTTAAATCTTTATTTAATCTTATTCCTTTAGGAATTGTTTCATCTATTAGTTCATCCAGCGATGAAACACCAATCGCAGTAAGCATTTCATCAATTTCATTTTCATTCGGTCCTATATGGCGGTTTACAAATTTATCAGGATGTTCAAGAATTTTCATTTAAACTTTCTTTCTTCTTTATCTGGTTAAAAGAATTAATTTTTCTTAAACAAATTTAGTTAAATATTGGGAAAAGAAATGAGGGTAATAACCAGAGGTTGACGAATATTAAGAAAATTAACTCTCTTCCAATAACTTAATCATTGCAGCCTTCGCTGCATCCTGCTCTGCCGATTTTTTATTTCTTCCCTGCCCTGTTCCGTATTCAACATCTCCAATTAAAACCTTAATTGTAAACATTCGGTTGTGTTGTGGGCCTTCTTCACTCACAATATAATAGACAGGGTTTTCCATTCTTTGCGACTGGGCAAATTCCAGCAGCTGGCTTTTATAATTTTCGTCCCTAAGAAAATCATCTTTTTTAGTAATTGGCTTAATGAGTATTCTATTCACAAATTTTGTCGTTTCTTCAATGCCAGAATCTAAATAAATAGCGCCAATAACAGCTTCAAAAGCATCGGAGAGAACTGTCGTGGAACCATTCTTAAAAGACTGTGAAAGATTTTTACCAATGATAATAAAATCAGCTAAACTTAATGCTTCCGCCGCATCGGCGAGCACCCGCCTGTTTACAATCCTGGCTCTTACTTTTGTTAAAAATCCTTCATCATTTTCCGGGAAGTGGGAATAGAGATATTCAGCAACTAAAAGATTTAATACTGCATCCCCAAGAAATTCAAGACGTTCATTTGATATGATTTGTTTCTGAGTTTCTTCAAGATATGATCTGTGAATAAGTGCCTGAATAAAAAGATGTCTATTAGTTATCCTGCATCCTATTTTGGATTCAAGCTCTGAAATTTTTTCTTCGCTTAAAAAGCTATTTAAAATCTTTTCTGATTTTTTACTCTTAAACTTTTTAACTAAGCGGGAAAGCATAAGAAAAATTAAACATCATATTTTTTAAACAAGAGTGAGGCATTATGCCCGCCAAAACCAAAAGTATTGCTTATTGCACAATTAATAGTTTTTTCGGTAAGAACTAGTGGACTGTAATTCAAGTCGCATTCAGGATCAGGTTTCGTAAGATTAATTGTTGGAGGGACAATATTATTTATTACTGCCATTACAGTTGCAATTGCTTCAACTCCTCCGGCAGCTCCAAGTAAATGTCCTGTCATAGATTTAGTTGAGCTGATAACAAGCTGGTAAGCATGATCACCAAAACAGGTTTTTATTGCCTGTGTTTCTGTAATGTCATTATACTGAGTAGAAGTGCCATGAGCATTTATATAGTCAACATCTGCAATTGAAACTCCGGCATCACGAATTGCTTCCTTCATTGCTCTTACTGCACCTTCTCCGCCTGGAGCAGGAGCCGTTATATGATAAGCATCTCCTGTTAAACCAACACCTGCAATTTCACAATAAATTTTTGCATTCCTCTTTATTGCATGTCCAAGCTCTTCAAGAATTAATGCACCTGCACCTTCTCCCATTACAAAACCATTACGTTCAATATCAAACGGACGGGATGCTTCAAGATAACGCTCATTCCATGTTGATAATGCATGCATTGCATTAAACCCACCGATGGAAAGTTCAGTAATAGCAGCCTCAGATCCCCCGCACATCATTAAATCAACACTTCCTCTTTGAATAAGCATAAAAGCATCGGCTATTGCATGAGAAGCAGTTGCACAGGCAGAAGTTGTTGCATAGTTTGGTCCTTTAAGACCGAATCTTATTGAAATCTGACCGGCAGCCATATCCGATATCATCATCGGGACAAAGAAAGGACTTATTCTTTTAGGGCTTTTATCTTCAAAGTAAATAAAATGCTGCTGCTGAAGTGTATCCATTCCGCCGATACCGCTCCCATAAATAACGCCGAACATTTCTTTGTTTACTTTTTCAAGATTAATTTCGGAATCTTTAAGAGCCATTTCTGCTGCAACAATAGAATAACGGGTAAAAAGATCAAGTCTGCGGATTATTTTTTTATCAAGATAATTTTCAGGGCGAAAATCTTTAACTTCGGCAGCAAATTTTGTTTCAAAGTTAGTGGTATCAAACTTAGTAATAAGACCAACCCCATTTCTTCCTTTAAGCATTCCATCCCAAAAGTCGTTGAGATTATTCCCTATAGGAGTAATCGTACCCATCCCTGTTATAACTACTCTTCTGTTATTCATAAATTACTCCTAATAAAAAAGAATGCTGTATATGCGAGGGCATTATCATAAATTCCTGCAAAAAGAGAGGTTCAAGTCGAGATACTTCAACTGAATTTCTTGACCTGAAAAATTCAGGAGCCGAGCTTTTCTTTTAAATATTTCATAGCATCTCCAACTGTTCCAATTTTTTCAGCATCTTCATCAGGGATTGAAACCTGGAAAGCACTTTCAAAACCCATAACGAGTTCAACTATATCGAGAGAATCCGCACCCAAATCGTTAGTAAAAGAAGCTTCAGGTGTAATCTGAGATTCTTCAACACCCAATTTATCCATTATTATTTCTTTTACTTTGGTTTCAACGTCCATTTGTTTCTCCTATAGATTTTTTTTAGTTACTTAAAGATAAAAAAAGAAAATTTACATTGCCATTCCGCCGTCAACACAAATAACTTGTCCGGTAATATAATCGGCATCATTACTGCAAAGAAAAGCAACAACTTTAGCTACATCTTGAGGTATTCCCATTCTGCCCATTGGAACGTTTTGGATTAATTTTTGTTTTTGTTCCTCTGTTAACTTTTCAGTCATATCGGTCTGAATAAAACCAGGGGCGACTGCATTAACAGTTATGCCGCGTGAAGCAAGTTCCCTTGCCATAGATTTAGTAAAACCAATTACTCCTGCTTTTGATGCTACATAATTAGACTGACCGGGATTACCTACTAAAGCAACAACTGAAGCAATATTAACTATTCTTCCATACTTTTGTGCAATCATTGGTTTAATTACAGCCTTAGTGTAATTGAAAACGCTTTTCAGATTAGCATTTATCACATCATCAAAATCTTTTTCGGACATTCTTAACAGAAGATTATCTCTTGTGATGCCCGCATTATTAACCAATATATCAACGCCGCCTAATTTTTCAACAGCTTCATTTACAGTCGCCTGAGCTTGTTCAAGCGAGGTAGCATCAGCTTTAAAAGCAAAAATTTTAGTACCCGGATAATCTATCTCAGACATTAATTCATCCGCACATTCATCGCAACTATTATAAACAAAAGCAACATCTGAAAATAAAACTCCGCAACAGCTGCGTGAAGCTAATTCTTTAACAATTGCTCTTCCTATGCCTCTTGTACCGCCAGTAACAATTGCTCTTTTGCTATGATCTTCTCTTTTTATAATTTGATTATTCATTTTAATTTACTCCTTATCCATAATAATAGATAACATTGCTTATTATATCTATTTATGCAACATCTTTTGTTTTTACTGAAGAAAGATATTTCTTTCTGTATTCTTCAAGTCTGTTAAAATCATTATCCCCAAAAAAATATTTCAACTCTTCTCTGCATGCTTCATAAATTGTAATTTCGGGCATTGGGTTTTTATTGCAGGTTTTTAGTCTCTCAATATGCTCATCATCAATTGTTAAAGCACCCTTGAAAACTGTAAGTGGGAATAGTACACAATACTGGGGTTTATATTTCCATTTATGAAAACCTTCATGGATTGCAAGCTTTTGCAGAGCGCATAAACCATTTTTATCAAGAAACGTACATTTATGATTATTAATCTCGGTGCCAACAGCAATTCCTGATTCAAAATCATCATCTTTTTCATAATGTTCAAACCATTTAGCTGAATCCTTAACCTGCGATGCATCGAAAATAGGTATCAGATTATTCTTTATTTTTAAAATATTCTTAGCTTCACTTAAATCCATATAAACACCATATAAGCAGCATTCACCCATACATTTACAATTGAATTTAAACGTGAAAATTTTGGGATCTATTTTTAATCCGTTTATTTCAAAACTAAAATTATTACTCATTAAAGATATTTCTCCACATCCGTAAATTTATCTATCCCGAAAGTTTTTACATCGGGATTTATTTTCCTGACTAAGCCCTGCAATACTTTCCCAGGACCAATTTCATAAAATTCTTCTATTTCATCTTTAATCATATTATTTATAATCTCAACCCAGGGAACAGGAGCCGTTAATTGCTCATACAACAAATTTTTTATTTCATCTTTATTCTTAATCGGTTTTGCAGTTACGTTTGCATAAACAGGAATTCTTGCGTCATAAAAATTAGTATTGTCAAGGGCTACTTTTAATTTTTCTTTTGCTGAATTCATTAATGGTGAATGAAAAGCACCACTTACCTGAAGTTCTTTTATAAGTTTGGCGCCTTTGGCTTTACATAATTCCATTGCTTTTCTAACACCCTTTGCATCGCCGGAAATAACAATCTGACCTGGTGAATTAAAGTTAGCACATTTTACTATTCCCTCATAAGAAGCTTCAACACAACATTCAATTACCAGGTTTTTATCAAGTCCGACTATTGCAGCCATTGTGCCTGGTTTTTCAATTCCAGCTTGCTGCATAGCAATTCCTCTTTCACGAACAAGCTTTACTGCTTCATAAAACTGAATTGCACCTGAAGTAACAAGAGCAGAATATTCACCGACTGAATGTCCTGCAGCTGCGTCAGCAGAAAGAGTTCTTATTATACTTGCAAGAATAACACTGTGAAGAAAAATTGCTGGCTGAGTAAACTCAGATTGTTTTAATTGTTCTTCAGGACCATTGAACAAAATATAAGAAAGGTTTATCCCAAGTGCATCATCTGCTGTTTTAATCATCTCTTTAGCTTCAACAGAATTTTCATAAAGGTCAGATGCCATTCCTACATATTGGGAACCTTGCCCCGGGAAAATAAAAGCCCTCTTTGGCATTAATCCATACTCCAAACAATATAAGAAGCTCCCCAGGTGTAACCTGCCCCAAAAGCAGCGAGTATTATTTTATCGCCTTTTTTTAATTTACCTGCTCTGTAATATTCAACTAAGCATGAAGGAATTGTAGCTGCTGTTGTATTTCCATATTTATCTATATTGATCATTACTTTGTCCCGGCTTATTCCCATTCTATCAGCAGTTGCATCAATAATTCTCAGATTTGCCTGGTGGGGAACAAGATAAGCAATATCATCCCCTGTTAATTTATTTTTAATCATAAGTTCGTAAGAAACATCAGCCATGCCTTTTACTGCCACTTTGAAAACAGCTTTACCATCCTGGTAAATGAAATGCATTTTCTTATCAACTGTTTCATGAGTTGGAGGATTTAAGCTACCACCACCTTTCATATATAATGCTTCTTTTCCGGAACCATCGGTTCTTAAAATGGAATCCTGCAACCCCAATGTTTTATCTTCTGTTGGTTCTAATAAAACTGCCGCACCGGCATCGCCAAACAGAATACAATTATTCCTGTCAGTATAGTCAGTTATTGAGCTCATCTTATCAGCTCCAATAACAAGAACTTTTTTATATGTGCCTGATTCAACTAAAGAAGCTCCTGTCTGGAAAGCAAAAAGAAACCCTGAACAGGCTGCAGATAAATCAAATCCCCATGCTTTTTTTGCACCAATTTTTTCCTGTACAAGACAAGCGGTTGCAGGGAAAAACATATCAGGGGTTACTGTTGCTATAATAATAACATCAATATCTTCTGGATTTATACTATAGGTTTTTAATAGATCCTCAGCAGCCATAGCAGCTAAATCACTGGTTGCACCTTGTTCCAGTAATCTTCTTTCCTTAATACCTGTTCTTGTTCTTATCCATTCATCAGTTGTATCAACAATTTTTTCAAAGTATGCGTTGTCCATAATTTTGTCAGGCACATACATTCCTAACGCAGTAATAACTGCGTTGTATTTCTTTTCCATTTTAAACCTAAGTTAAATTAGAATATTGTTTAATTGAATTTGTAATTTTATCAACTAAATTTTTTTTGTGCATTTCATAAGCACGCAAAACCATATTTTTAATAGCTTTTGGAGTGCTTGAACCATGACCTATTATACTAATTCCGTTAACTCCAAGCAAGGGTACTCCGCCATATTCCTGGTAATCTAAAACTTTTAATGCTTTCTTCAAGGAACTTTTTGTTAAAGCGATTTTGAATTTATCAAAAAGATTTTTCTCAGCTGTTTGCTGCAGCAAGTATTTTAATAATCTAGGAACTGACTCTCCAAACTTAAGAATAATATTCCCAACAAAACCATCACAAACAACAACATCGGCCTTTCCACCAAGAATATCTTTGCCTTCAACATTACCAATAAAATTAAGTTTTGATTTTTTAAGAAGCTTTACGGTTTCTTCAGAAACTTCATTTCCTTTTCCTTCTTCTTCACCCATACTTAAAACTCCTACTGAAGGATTTTCAATTCCTCCCATTTCATGTGCGAATATAGAACCCATAACAGCATATTCAAAAAGATGATTTGCCTTAGCATCTTTACCTGCACCAACATCATAAAGATAACATATACCATTTACACTTGGCATCTCTGCACCAATTGTTGGTCTGCCAACTCCAGGAATTCTACCAATAATTAAAGTCGAAACAGCCATCATAGCCCCGGTATTTCCTGCACTTACAAAAGCATCTGCTTTTTTATCTCTAACCCATTGAGCACCAACAACAAGAGATGAATCTGGTTTGGTTTTTAAAGAAACAGTTGGGCTATCGCCCATCTCAATTACCTGTTCAGTATGGATTATTTTTTCCTTATCAAAGCCAAGATTATTAGATAAGACCACATCAAGAATTGCTTTCTCATTACCAACAAGATAAAGATCAAAATTTCTATTCTCATTTAGAGCCCATAATGCACCAAGTACTGCATTTTGAGGGGCAAAATCGCCCCCCATCGCATCAACTATAATTCTGCACTGGTCAGGATTAGAACCGGGTTCGGTCATTAAAAGATTAGACTATGTTTTAGGTATAAACATTGAACGATCGCTGTAATATCCGCAGGAGGGACAAGCTCGATGTGATAATTTCATCTCACCGCAGTTTGAGCAAGTGCTTAGTGATGGAACTGATGCTTTATAATGAGTCCTTCTTTTATCTCTTCTGCTCTTAGACCATCTTCTTTTGGGATTTGGCATTTTCTCTTCCGTATTTGATTTAGTTAAAGTTCAACTTATTTTTTAGTTCTACAAGCGGTCGCCATCTCAGATCAACTTGATGAGTTTCGCAATCACAAGAACCATGATTTAAATTTTTACCACACCTATAGCATAAACCTTTACAATCTTCACTACAGAGCTTTTTCATTGGTATAGATAATATTGCGTAATCTCTAAGCTCTTTATTAAGCTTTATCTTATTTGTATCAGGCGGTAAATAAACAATATTATCAGAATCGCTCTCTTCGGGTGAGTCACCAAACAAATATACCATCTGAAATTTGTTTTGGAGGTTACTATTATAATTAACCCTGCACCTATCACACTCAAAAAAAGCTGTTGTATTCAGACTAATGTCCAGAATGATCCTGTTATGAAGCTTAGTTAATTTAACTTCAGCAAGATATTTTCCGGAAAACGGTTCTTTAAGCTCCAGTTCATCTATCTTTTCCTCAAACTCTAAATTATGTATACCATCATTCAGGTTACTAATTTTTATCAACATAGGAGCCTCCATTAAAAAAAGAACAAAAAACGGGTTAAAATATAGATATACTCAAAAATATAAGCAACTTAAACTGAACTCAATAGCTCGTAGTAGTATACAAGGCTTCAACTTGTATTTTTAATTAAATCCACACTATATCCCGCAGAGGTAACTTCTCAAAAAGTTGCGGCTACTCATTATCAACAATTATTACAAAACCTTGCAATTCAAATAAAATGAAACTAAACAGCTTTAATATTTTCTCAGCAAAATAATTTTGTTAAATTGATGCACAAATTTAATTAATATTTACTAATCCTGAAACTTACTATTAAATCCTTGCCTCTGAAATCTCTGGTTATCCTTGATCTTTTATATTCGGATATAAATGCTTGTAGTTGAGAATTTAAGAAAAGAATTTAAGAACGTTGTTGCAGTTGATAATATCTCTTTCAAAGTAGAAGAAGGAAGGATATTTGGTATACTCGGTCCTAATGGAGCCGGCAAAACAACAACAATCCGTACGGTTTTAAATATCATTAAACCTAACTGGGGACAGATTACTTTTAATGGTAAACCTATTACAAATGAGTTTTTTAATATCATCGGATATTTGCCTGAAGAAAGAGGGTTATACAAAAAAAGTAAAGTTATAGAAGTAATCCAGTACCTTGCAGGACTTAAAAAGATACCGAGAAGAAAAGCTTATAGTGAAGCTAAATTCTGGCTTCAGAAGCTTGAGCTTGAACAATATATTGATAAGAAAATTGAAGAATTATCAAAGGGTAACCAGCAGAAAATTCAGTTTATCATTTCTATAATTCATAATCCTAAATTATTAATTCTTGATGAACCTTTCACAGGGTTTGACCCCATAAACCAGACTATAATAAAAGAGATTATCCTTTCTTTTGTAACATCAGGTAAGGTTATTATTCTATCCACTCATCAAATGGAAACAGCGGAGAGGCTTTGCCCGGATATTCTTCTTATGAATAAGGGAAAAGAAGTTTATAAAGGTACTATTAATAATTTAAAAAGAAACTTTGGTGTTAATACTGTTAAGATTGAATTTGAAGGAGATGCTCATTTCATAGGTTCTTTACCTGTAGTTAAAAATATAGACAGGTACAGCAATTATGCTGAAGTTCAACTAAATGAAAATATAGACCCTTCTGAATTTCTTAAAATGCTTGTTGATAAAATAAGCATTAAACATTTTTCCGTTCTTGAACCCACATTAAATAAAATTTTTATAGATGTAATAAAGCAAACACAGACACAATGAAAAAGATATATGAAGTTGCAAGATGGGAATACATTGAGAAGATTAAAACGAAGACGTTTATTATTTCTTTAATATTAACTCCGGCCATCCTGATTTTATTTTCAATTACACCTACTCTGCTTACAGAACAGGAGGTAACTCATACAAAAACTATTGGAATTGTTGATACGTCTGGTTTGTACATTAATGGAATAAGAGACAAACTAAGCGAATACACAATTAAAAACAATCAGCCCAACTACTTAGTAATAAATTTAACTTCAAAAAAAGGTTCTTTATATGAACTTAAAAAATCTACTGATAAAGATGTGATAAATGAAAAGATAGAAGGTTACTTGCTTATCGAGAATGCAGGTACCGATTCTGTTTCGCTTTCTTATCGAAGTAAAAGTTTGGGAAACCATAAAGATGTAAAAAGATTTGAAGCTGCCTTTAATGAGAACCGGATTAAATTAAGATTTGATAAAGAGAATGTTAAACCTTATCTGCTCGATTATATTTCACAATCTGTTGAACTGAACCAGATTAAAATAGAAGAGAGTGGTAGAGAAACGACACATGATTTTATGCTTACATTCTTTTCATCTTTTATTTTTATAATGCTTCTTATGATGATGATAATTTATTCGGGTGGGATGCTTATAAGAAGTCTTGTGGAGGAAAAATCCAACCGTCTTATTGAAATACTCATTTCAAGCTGTACTCCAAATGAGCTTTTAAGCGGGAAGATTTTAGGCTTAAGTGCTCTTGGTTTAACTCAGATTTTTATCTGGATAATGATAGGAATTTCTCTTGCAGGTACTGCTATTGTTCCTTTGGAAGCTTTTAGTAATGTGTTGCCAATTCTTGTCTATTTTATTCTTGGTTTTATTTTTTATACAAGTCTTTTTGTCGGAATAGGTTCTATAGTTACAAGCGAACAGGAAGCACAGCAGATTACAACATACTTAAGCCTTCTTCTTGTACTTCCAATAATTTTTGTACTTCCTGCATTAGAAAATCCTGATGCTTTCTATATTAAAATTTTATCCTACATACCTTTAACTCTTCCTTCATTTATGATGCTGCGGTTGAATATTAGCCCTGTTCCTATGTGGGAAATATTGAGCACAATTTTAATTATGATAATTTCCATTTATCTTATGATAGATTTCTCAGGAAAGATTTTCAGGGTTGGAATTCTATCTTATGGAAAAAGACCTACTCTAAAGGAACTTTCCCGATGGCTGAAAGAAAAGTAGGAGGATAAAGATTGTTCATAGCTGCTTCAGCGATGGCTGCAATTATTCCAATGGCATCCTATCTCTTTATTATTTGGTGGGTTGATAGATATGATAGAGAACCATTCCGGCTTATTCTGAAAAATTATTTATGGGGTGCTTTAGGTGCAGTTATTTTTGCAATTGTATGGAGTAGTATTATATCGGCTTTTATTTCAGTTTTTGTAAAAAATGAAAATAGCCTCGGTAGCATTGAAACTATTCTTGTTGCCCCTTTTGTTGAAGAAATTACAAAAGGAGCTTTTCTTTTCTTAACAATCAGGAATAAGAAATTTGATAACATAACTGATGGAATTGTTTATGGTGGTGCAATAGGTCTTGGTTTCGGAATGACTGAAAACTTTCTTTATTTTA
>Ga0154732_1134_pt1 | contig 10895 bp, 11 predicted proteins | sample Rifle2008BG16ft_FD_105740 | JGI IMG/M metagenome (GOLD analysis project Ga0154732, IMG submission 105740) | Ignavibacteria bacterium RBG_16_34_14 | reverse complement strand
AATTAATTTGGTTAAAGCAATAAAAACAATAAAAACTACCTCACCCTCAATCCCTCTCCTTATTAAATGAGAGGGAAAAGGGAGAGGTTTTACTGCCGTTTCTTTCCCAAAAATTTGATAACTTTGTGTAAGTAAAAACATAAAATAAGAGATTAAAATGGAAGTATTAGAAAAATCAACAGTAACATCAGACTTGTCTGCCGTTAGGCACGATCTCCTTGAAAAACTTGGAATTAATGAAACAAATTATGGCTCTTCAAGCGGTTTAAATTGGAATAAGACAACTTCGGAAGGGGAATTAAAAATTATTTCACCAACTACCGGTGAGCTTATAGCTTCAGTTTACCAGGCATCCGAAGATGATTATGAAAGGATAATTACAACCGCTCAGGATGCTTTTAAATATTGGATGAAAGTTCCTGCACCTAAGAGAGGCGAAATTGTTAGACAAATCGGAAACAAATTAAGAGATTATAAAAGAGATTTAGGTACCCTTGTTTCTTATGAGATGGGAAAGTCTTTGCAGGAAGGAATGGGAGAAGTTCAGGAGATGATTGACATTTGTGATTTTGCGGTCGGGCAGTCACGCCAGCTTTATGGATTTACAATGCACTCGGAAAGACCAAACCATAGAATGTACGATCAATATCATCCGCTTGGAATCGTTGCAACGATTTCTGCTTTTAATTTTCCTGTTGCAGTCTGGGCTTGGAATGCAATGTTAGCTGCAGTCTGCGGAGATGTTAATTTATGGAAACCTTCATCAAAAGTTCCTTTATCTTCAATTGCATGCCAGAATATTATCGGTGACGTTCTTAAGGGAAATGATTTACCGGAAGGAATTTTTTCTTTGATAGTTGGAAAAGGTTCAACAATTGGTGAAAAAATTCTTAATGATAAAAGAATCCCTTTAATATCTGTAACAGGTTCTACAAGAGTAGGGCAGCATGCCGCTGAAGTAGTTTCAAAAAGATTTGGCAAAACAATTCTTGAGCTTGGAGGCAATAATGCAATTATAGTTACTCCCAATGCTGATCTTAAAATAGCATTGCCTGCAATTGTTTTTGGTGCTGTTGGTACAGCAGGTCAGCGATGTACAACAACAAGAAGATTAATTGTTCATGAAACAATCTATGATAAAGTAAAAGATTCTTTAATGAATGCTTATAAGGGATTAAAGATTGGTGATCCGCTTGATGAGAAAAACCATGTTGGTCCTTTGATTGACAAAAATGCTGTTAAAGATTTTGTGAATGCACTTGAAAGAGTTAAGAAGGAGGGAGGAAAAATTATTTTCGGCGGTGAAGTTCTTAACGACGGAAATTATGAAACAGGGACTTATGTTGTTCCTGCATTAGTTGAGTCAGAGAATCATTATAAGATTGTACAGGAAGAAACTTTTGCTCCTATTCTTTACCTGATTAAATATACCGGCGATGTAAGTAATGCAATTAAAATTCAAAATGATGTTGTACAGGGGTTATCTTCCTCAATTTTTACTTTAAATATGCGGGAGGCTGAGGAATTTCTTTCTGCAGCAGGTTCAGATTGCGGAATTGCAAATGTAAATATTGGTACTTCCGGAGCTGAGATTGGCGGAGCTTTTGGCGGTGAAAAGGAAACAGGCGGTGGACGTGAATCCGGTTCTGATGCCTGGAAGACTTATATGAGAAGGCAAACAAATACAATTAACTACGGTACTACTTTGCCTTTGGCTCAGGGAATAAAGTTTGAGATTTAGAAGTTTGTTTTTAATTAATTATTGCAAGGAGCGAAGTGACGAAGCATTATATAAAATCTATAAAGATTACTTCGCTTCGCTCGTAATGACTTTTATAACGTAAATTCTTCCTTAAATTAAGTGTAGAAATTATTTTTTGAGTTAAGTAGAATTTATTCTGTAATCAATTCGAAAAACTTTAAGAATTTCTGATTTAGACACATCCAGTACTTCCAATAATTTCAATTAAAGCGTATTTGCAACTGGTACAATTATTAGTGATATATTCTTAAAGGAATACCAGGAGTAGAAAAATGGAACGAATATCATTAGAAACTTTTTTCTCGGCTGAAACTGATCTGGAAATAAACCAGTATAGAATTCTTGGCGGGATAAAAGAATTAAGTACCGCTTTTGATAAGAAGAAAATTTATCCGGCATTAGCTTTTCTTATTGAATTAAAAAGTTCACTTGAACAGATAAGAGAAGAAAAAAGATCTTTGAGTGGAAAATTCCCCAAACAAATTACCGGCTTTGATATTAAGCAGAAGAAAATAATTTTTACAGTTCAGGAACATTCCTGTAATTATAAAAATATTGACCACGTTTTTGAATTAATTGATTGGGCTTTACCTTTCATTAAAAGTTCAATTGATGAAGGTATTGTTCTTTTTGATTTTGTTGAAAAGAACATTACACTCGAGCATGTAGGTATTTTGCCGATGTACAAAGATGAAGGATATTTTATGATTAATGATAACACAGCATTTGAACTGCAGGTACATCGTTATGAATGTTCTTTGTTTTCATCCGGCAAGGAAAAATACAGAGCATTAAAAACAGAATTTGTTAAAAGTGAAACGTTGAAGATTATTAAAAGAACACCGGAATCTATTAAGCATGAATTGATAAAAGAAAGACAGGATCTGCCAAATCCTGCCACATTTATTTGCGATACTGATCTTGATTTTCCTTTTTCAGAAACTATTTTTCCTGTTGCAAAAAGGAAACTTATGAGTGCAATTGCTTCCTAGTTAACCTATTGAGAGAACAATCAAATCAGCAAGAACTCTTGCCGATTCATCGAGATAAAGATCTTCCGGTGCAGATGATTCTTTTATCTCCTCACCTTTATTCAGCAGTTTGATCCCTTTTGTTTTTCTTCTTTCATTTTCTCTCTGAAATTTTTCTTCTTCCTCTTTCTCCATTTCCTTTTTTCTTATTTCTTCATTCAGTGAAACCTGGTTTCTGTTTCTCTCTTCCTTTGATTCCTTGATGTCTTCAAGCAAATAATCAAATTCATTGCTTGCTTCAATTCTTTCCTTGTGCTTAGAGTTTAACAGAGAAAGAAAATCTTTTACGTTACCTGCGATTTTATATTTCGTAGGTTTTATCTCATCCCATGGTAAAGCACTTTCTTCTGAACTTTCACCAAATTCATCAGTATGAATAGATGAAGGTAACGTTATATCAGGAATTACACCGAGACTTTGCGTACTGCCGCCGTTTATCCTGTAGTATTTTGCAATTGTTACTTTTACTTGTCCAAGTTTATCATCACTTTTCTGCATAACCCTATTGAGATCAATAAGATTTTGAACAGTACCTTTGCCGTAGGTCTGTTCACCAATAATTAATCCTCTTTCATAATCCTGGATAGCTCCTGAAAAAATTTCTGAAGCAGAAGCGCTGAACTTATTTACCAGCACAGCTAAAGGACCTTCATAAACTATATCCGGATCGCTGTCTGCTCCAACCTGGACACTTCCGTCACTATTTCTTACCTGCACAACTGGTCCATCTTTAATAAAAAGTCCTGTGAGATCAATTGCTTCATTAAGGGCACCGCCGCCATTATTTCGTAAGTCAATAATAATTCCATCAACATTTTCAGCTTTTAACTCTTCAATTATTTTTTTTACATCACGGGTTGTACTCCTATAATTTTTATCACCTTTTTGTTGAGCTTCAAAATCGCTGTAGAAAGTTGGAATCTTTATAACACCAATTTTGTAATTAATATTATCCTGTTTAAAATCGAGTATCTCTTTTTTGGCAGCCTGTTCTTCAAGCTTAACTTTATCCCGGACAAGTTTTATCTCTTTTGGTATTGCATTAATTCCAGCATCGGCAGGTAAAATTAATAGCCTTACGGTTGTTCCTTTAGGTCCTCTTATAATTTGTACAGCATCAGTCACTCTCCAGCCAATAATATCAACCATTTCACCATCCTCACCCTGGGCAACGCCAACAATTTTATCATTTCGTTTAAGCTTATTGCTTTTATAAGCAGGACCACCTGGAATTATCTCTACAATTTTTATATAATCATCTTCCTGCTGTAATTGTGCACCTATTCCCTCAAGTGAAAGACTCATATTTATCTTGAAATTTTCTGAGGTGAGAGGTGAGAAATAATTTGTATGAGGATCAATAGATTGAGTATAGGAATTCATAAATAACTGGTAAACATCTTCACTATCATACTGGTTTATTGCTTTCCTGTAATTTTCATATCTCTTTGAAAGAGTTATAATTATTGAATCTGGATCTTTTCCGGCTAACTTCAGATTCAGCGCATCATTTTTAATTCTCTTTCTCCAGATTTCATTTGCTTCTTCATCTGTAGCAGACCATTGAGCGTCTTTTCTGTCTACTTCGTAATATTCATCTTTACTGAAATCAAATGATTCTTTAATTATGTTTTCTATATAATCGAAACGGTCATTTACTCTGTTTCTATAAACCTTGAAGATTTCATAAACAGCATTAAGTTCACCCTTAAGCAAAAAATCATCGAGCTGGTTTTTATATTGTTCAAATTTGTTTATATCGGATAATAAGAAATAGCTTTTGTTATGGTCGAGTGCTTCAATGTACCTGTCGAAAATTTCGCTTGAAAGAGAATCATTTAGTTTAAATTTCTTGTAATGATATCTTGAAACCAAACTGTTTACAATTTCAGTTTCCTCAGGGTAATAATCTTTAGGAGCTAATACAGAGAGGGAATCTGGAGTGAATGCCAGGGAATCAGTTTCATAATATTTTGTTGAGAATAATCCGGCGGTAACAGCTAGTAATACAAATAAAAAAATTTTTTTCATTCTTTTTCCGGTTTGATTTTTCATAAATAGTTGTACCTTAATACATACAAATTTAGCAATTGTTCCTATCCTTAAAAATGGTAATTTTATACACTCAACAATAGGTATTCTTAAGGAAGATTATTGAGATGAACGGCATAATTTACAAAAATATTCTGCTCATACTGCTTCTGTTTATCACAAGTAATGCCCAGCAAATAAATCTCAACGAGTATGGTTTATATGTTGTTGATAATGCGGAAACTTATCTTGCTATTGCTGGAAAAGATAGTAATAAGTTACTTGTAGACATTGAAAAATATATACCTAATATAATGTTGGATATCAGGTATGCAACAGATAATAATTTCGTTGGTGAACCTGTGTATAATATTCCTAAGGCTTTTACAAGATTACCGGTAGCAAAAGCATTAAGGAAAATTCAGTATGAATTAATGAAAGAAAATCTTGGGCTAAAAATATATGATGCTTATCGTCCTTATTCAGTAACGGTAAAATTCTTTAAGAAAGTAAAAGATACAAATTTTGTTGCGTCTCCGAAGAAAGGCTCGAGACATAACAGAGGATGTGCTGTTGATATCACTGTTATTGATCTTAAAACTGGCAAAGAAATTGAAATGCCTACTCCGTATGATGATTTTACTGAAAAAGCATCGCAAAATTTTAATGATCTTCCAAAGAATGTTATAAACAATAGAGAGAAACTTAAAAGAATAATGACAGAAAATGGTTTTAAAGTTTTTGCAACCGAATGGTGGCATTTTGATTTTAAAGGCTGGGAGAATTATGAACTGATGGATATTAGTTTTGAGGAACTAATAGGTTTAGAAAAAATTAAAAAGTAATATTATATTTGAATTGATTTTATGAATTTTTATTTGGGAAAATATAAATGGCAAAATCACGAGATGAATTAGAAAAGAAAGCAAAGCAAACAGAATCTTTAAGCGATTCAATTGAAGGAGAAGATGTTCAAAAAGAGGAAGCTGAAGATTATAAAACCAAAACTATAATTAACGAAGAGGGGAAAGAAGTTTTGGTTTTCAGCGACCCTCTTCATACAAGGGAAAAGAGGAGTGTAATTAATTACACGATCTTTCGGGGAAAGTGGGAGTTTGAAAATATGGATGATCTTGATGAAACAGATCATGAAAAATGTGCTGTTAATTTTATTCCTATTAAAGATAGCTCAAGTGTAACTATTGCATTCAAATCCCTAAAGGACAGAGTCGAGTTTATGGATTCAATTTACAGCGATAGTGAAATGAAACAGCTTGGCGGAGGAATTAATCTTGAAAAGCTTGCTAACTCTAAAGTGCTTAGAACTACAGGGGGATTAATCGGGCTTTCAATTGCTGCTTATGGATTGTACAAATTATTTAAGGGAAAAGATAAAGAAGAATAAGTCAATTCTTTACCTTTAGCTTTGGAGCATTGGAATAGTGGAATATTGATTTTGGGAATTTTTTGATGCCGTAAAAAATCGAATTAACAGATTTCGATAATCATATAAATATCAAATACAAAATTCAATGCTAAGTAAATTATTATTTGCTGTTTGTTTTTTGAGATTTTGAATTCAGTTTTATTGTAGCATTAAACACATAATCAGCATGTGAATCAATCTCTTTTACTTCAAGAATATCAGCGATTTTACCTTCCTTATCAATTATAAAGGTAACTCTCTTAGCCGTTCCGTTTTCTTTTAAAACGCTATATTGCTCTGTAACTTTTTTATCTTCATCAGAAAGAAGAGGGAAGTTGAGGTTATAATCTTCAACGAATTTCTTAATATCTTCTTTGGTATCTGTACTTATTCCAAAAACTTTAATATTATTTTTTTCGAACTTATTCCAATCATCTCTTATTGCACAAGCTTGTTTTGTGCAGCCGGATGATCCGGCTTTTGGATAGAAATAAATAACAACTGGAGATTTCCCGATATATGACGATAATTTATATGAATTTCCAAAAGCATCCTGCAATAGAAAATTAGGAGCTTTATCACCTATTTTTAATTTAACTTGTGGAAATGAACAAACAGATAAAATGATAAAGAAGAAAAACAAAATTTTAATAACTGAATTCATATCTGCTCCTTTAATCTTTTCCAATTGTTCTCGAAAAAATAAAATCTACATTCTTCAACATTTTTTTATCATCGAAGATTTCATTTATCTCTTTTTCACTTAAATATTTTTTAACTTCTTCTGAAATCAACAACTCTGTTTTCAGATGTTTATTTTTATCTGACCAAACATCCATTGCGTGAGTTTGCACAATTTTATACGCTTCTTCCCGTGTTATTCCTTTGTTTACCAGATTTAACATAATAGTTTGCGAAAAAACAAGACCACGGGTAAGTTCTATGTTCCTCAGCATATTTTCAGGATATAGAATTAAATTTTTTATAAGCTTTGTCATCAGATCAAGCATATAATCCAAAGCTATGCAACTATCGGGTACAATTATTCTCTCAACAGAAGAATGAGAAATATCCCTTTCATGCCATAGTGCAACATTTTCTATTGATGCCAAAGCATTACCCCGTAATATTCTTGCAAGCCCGGTTATTCGTTCACTAACAATCGGATTTCTTTTATGAGGCATAGCTGAAGAACCTTTCTGACCTTCAGAAAAAAATTCTTCTGCTTCAAGAACCTCTGTTCTTTGTAAATGTCTTATCTCAACAGAAATTTTTTCAAGAGTTGCACCAATGATAGAAAGAGTTGTTAAAAACTCGGCATGTCTGTCTCTTTGTATAACCTGAGTTGAAACAGGGGCAGGCTTTAATCCTAATTTCCTGCAAACATATTCTTCAACTTTAGGTGAGAGATATTCAAAAGTTCCAACTGCACCTGAAATTTGCCCGACACTAATAACATCAATTGCATTTTCAAGTCTTTTAATATTCCTTTTTGTTTCCTCATACCAGTTAGTAAATTTCAAACCCATTGTTGTTGGTTCAGCGTGAATTCCATGAGTTCTGCCTACACAAATAGTATTTTTATGTTCAACAGCTCTTTTCTTTAAAGCTTCTTTTAATTCGTTTAATCTTATAAGAAGAAGTTCACCGGCAGTTTTCATTTGATAAGAGAGGGTAGTGTCAAGAATATCGGAAGAAGTCATTCCGTAATGAATGTGTCTTGATTCCGGTCCAACGTATTCTGCAACATTAGTAAGGAAAGCGATTACATCATGCTTGGTAGTTTCTTCAATCTCTAAAATTCTTTTAATATCAAATTTTGCTTTGCTCTTAATTACTTCAAAATCTTTCTTTGGTATTTCTCCCAATTCACTTCTCGCTTCGCAGGCGAGAATTTCTATTTTGAGCCAGGTATTAAATTTAAATTCATCTTCCCAAACAGCACCCATCTCAGGAAGAGTATATCTTTGTATCATCTTTTCTCCAGGGTCATTTTCTTTGTTAGAATTTCATCATCTCTAACTATTTTTAAAGCGATCGTTTGTCCTGTTCTGAATTCCTGGAATACCCCGACTAAAGTTTGTTCATTATTAATTTTGTAATCTTCAACTTCCAAAATAATATCCCCAACTTTAAGTCCCGCTTTAGCAGCAGGAAAACCTGAAGCAACTTGAGTAATTATAACTCCGCGGGAAGTTGATAAGCCATAATATTCTGCAATTTTTTCATCAAGAGATTGAATTCTTAAACCAATATCAAAATCACGTTCAATCTTACCATTTTGCTTTAGTTCGGTTAAAATTCTTTTCAGTTTATTAACCGGGATTGCAAAACTTAATCCTATATTTCCTTGTGATACACCTCCTGTATAAATAAGCGTATTCATACCAATTACTTCACCCACACTATTTACAAGAGGTCCGCCGCTGTTTCCACCATTTATTGCTGCATCTGTCTGAAGCATATTTAAATAATATCTGTTTTCCAGCGGTTCAAGGTTCATTCCGGTTGCGCTAATAACACCAACGGTTACAGTTGGTTTATCATTTAATTCAAACAATCCAAACGGGTTGCCAAGAGCGATAACCCATTCACCAATAATAATATCATCCGAATTACCAAGAGTAACATAAGGAAGTTCATCCTCATCAATTTTAAGAAGACAAATATCTGAAACAGGATCGGAGCCAACTACTTTTGCGTCATAATGTTTTCCATTAGTCATAGTTATAGTTATTTCAGATGCATTACCTGCAACGTGATCATTTGTTAAAATATATCCATCAGGTGAAATGATAAAACCCGAACCTAATCCTTTTACCTTCTGATTATAATTACCTCTGTCTCCAAAAAATTGTCTGAAGAACGGATCATCAAAAAAAGAGCTGAAAGGATCTCTGTATTGTCTTATTTCTATTACATTAATTCCTACAACCGTGGGACTTACATTTTTTACTGTCTCTGTAATTATGTTTTGCCTGCCTGATGTAATATCCTGGTTGTTGATATCTTTTTGCTGGTAGTTTGCATGATTGAATTTGGTGTCTGAAGATTCAAAGAAAAGTGATCCCTGTTTAGCTTTATTATAAAAATAAAAAATAAAGCTAACAGATATTATCAGGACCATTGCTAAAATAAATATGTTAGTTTGTCTTTTGTTCATCTTTACCTTTTAAGGAAAATTTTTTATTGTTTAATAATTCTATAAGAGGATTTATATGTCTGGTAAAAATAATTGTCATTAATCCTGTTGAAAATAATAAAAGAGAAGAAATACTTTCAGCTTGAGGGAAAGAATATTTAACTATTCTTTCCGCAGTGCTTAATATAATTATCATTGTCGCACCGCTAGCCCAGACATTTGCAAGAATAATGTCTCTTTTCATTATGAAAATTATCACCCAAACTATGCACCATGCTATAAGAATAACCGGGAATAATAAAACTGTTCCGCCAGCGGATGTTGCAAGTCCTCTTCCTCCTTTGAATTTTAACCATGGGTTGTAACAATGACTGAAAACGGCAAAGGACAATGCAAGCGCAGGATAGATAAAATCTAATGGAAAAATTAAGAGAGATAAATAAACACTCAATAATCCTTTTAGTGCATCAATTAAAAGTACAATTACTGCAAGAATTTTTGATTTAGTCACATCAAAAGTATTCATAGCTCCAACATTACCGGAACCCTGTATAGTAATATCCACATTCCTCATTTTTTTAAGAAGCAAATATGCTGTTGGAAAAGATCCTAACAGGTATCCTATCAGAGAGATAAAGAGATATTCCATTAAATAAAAAAGATTTTGATTTAGTATAATTTACTAAAAAATAATGCGGCTGGAAATTAAAGGAAATGAAAATACCCCATAAATTTTTAGGCTTAAGTTTAATATTTATCTGGTGTGTATTTTTAATTAAGGAACATATTTGGTAAAGACGTCACAAATGCTATAAAAATAACAGCCCCAAATAATCCCGCGGTAAGTGCAAGTAAAATGTCTTTTTTCATAATTTCTCCTTTCATGTACATATTATACACTATATAATATTTCTGTAATTTGATCGAAAATTCATGTCAAAGTTAATTTTAGTTTTTAGAAGATAAAATGATTTAAGATAAACTGGTGATTTAAATAACACGAGTAGAAGTACCGATTAGATCCATCCCAATTAGAGGCGCCGGTCGGATTCGAACCGACGAATAAAGGTTTTGCAGACCTTCGCCTTAAACCACTTGGCTACAGCGCCCTATTTCACATTTATTTTATTTAAAAACTCTCTCCCTTGTCCTGACTTTAAGAATTTTTCTCTCTTTGCAGCTTCAAATTTATTTTCAAAGTTTTCAAAGTAAATTAATACAAATGGTCTTCTGTTTTTTGTAGCTGTAACTTTACCGTTGTTATGTTCTAAGATTCTTTTATCTAAATTATTTGTAAGACCAATATATTTTTTCTGATCCTTTAAACTTTTTAATATGTATACTTTATATATCATTTTCGCCTTAAACCGCTCTTGCCCGCCTAAGGCGGGTGAAGCTACAGCGCCTTATTAAAATCTCTTTTAAGAAATTACATTATAAATTATAAAATTTCTGAGCGGGAAACGGGACTCGAACCCGCGACATCAACCTTGGCAAGGTTGC
>Ga0154732_1141_pt1 | contig 10913 bp, 12 predicted proteins | sample Rifle2008BG16ft_FD_105740 | JGI IMG/M metagenome (GOLD analysis project Ga0154732, IMG submission 105740) | Ignavibacteria bacterium RBG_16_34_14 | reverse complement strand
TCCTCCGATTCTTCCAAAACCAACAATAATGTTTTCTGCATAATGAGAATGAACTTCAAAGAAATCATTATCATCCACCAAAAGATTAATAATTTCTTTCATATCATAAGGCTTATTAGGACTATCAGGGATTATAGAATCTAGTCTTTCATCGCGTTTAATGGTATTTGTATCAAATTCATTTTTAGGTGACCTATCCATAAAATTCAATGGTAAAAAACTTATAAGTTTTCTTACACCAGAAAGAGTTTCTATTTCATTATTATATATAAAGTGTGAGACTCCGCTTTTAGATGCATGAGTTTCAGCACCACCAAGATCTTCGAAACTGACATCTTCGTGTGTGACGGTTTTTACAACATTAGGTCCCGTTACAAACATATAACTTGAATTTTTAACCATAAAAATAAAATCCGTAATTGCAGGTGAATAAACAGCACCACCTGCACAAGGTCCAAGAATAACAGAAATCTGGGGAACAACTCCGGAAGCAAGTGTATTTAACAAAAAGATATCAGCATAACCGCCAAGACTAACAACACCTTCTTGTATTCTTGCGCCGCCTGAATCATTCAGTCCTATAACGGGAATTCCGGTTTTCATTGCAAATTTCATAATTTTAACAATCTTCTCAGCATGAGCTCCTGAAAGTGAACCGCCAAACACTGTAAAATCCTGGCTGAATAAAGCAACTGGTCTTCCTTCAATTCTTGCAGTTCCTGTTACAACTCCATCACCTGCGTACCGCTGATTCTCGAGCCCAAAATCATTTGAGCGATGTTTGACAAACATATCAAGCTCTTCAAAGCTTCCTTCATCAACAAGGAGATCTATTCTTTCCCTGGCAGTCAGTTTTCCTTTATCGTGCTGGCTTTTAATTCTTTCCTTACCGCCGCCAAGCTTAGCCTCTTCTTTATTCTTAAGAAGATCCTCTATTTTCTCCTTCATTTTAAATTCCTTTCGACAACTATTATACCATAAGACTGATAATTACAAAGAATAATTTATGGTTGTAAGTGATTCCACAGCTTCAAATGTCTTTTTAATTTCATTTTTAAGCATGGTAAATTTTTCCGATTTATGATCATTTAATTGCGTTTTATCCCTTTTATCAATTCCTATTTCTTTAATTATTCTACCTGGTTTCTTACTCATCAGAATAATTTTATCGGATAGACGAATTGCTTCAAGAAGATTGGTTGTTGCCAGAATAAAATTTTGTTTTTGATGTGAAGATAATTCATTCAATAGATTATAAATTTCCTCTTTGCTCTCCTTATTTATTAGTTTAACTGAATCATCAATTAAAATGAGAGAAGGATTTAATGCTAAAGCTCTGGCTAAAGAAATTCTAAATCTGAAACCAAGACTTTTATTATGGGGGAAATGATCTTTGTAACCTGATAATCCAACAAGTTCTATTAATTGAATTAAATCATATTTTTTATTTTTAGAAAGCTTCAATCCAAACTCTATATTTTGTTTAACACTAAACCAGGGAAATGAGGCGGGTTTTTCTGGTATTAAAGGAACTATCTTTTTCTTTTCAGATCCATCAAAATAGACCTTGCCACCAGTAGGCTCTGTTAAACCGGAAATGATTTTTAATAAAGTTGATTTGCCGGAACCAAATGGTGCAAGTATTGTGGTTATTGTTCCGGTTTCAGAAGAAGGAATTTCAAAGCTGATATCTTCAAGAACATTAAAATTCATACCAGTTTCTGATGAATAGGTTTTATTAATTGATTCTAATTTAAGCAGGCTGTTTTGACTCAATTCAACTCCAGAAAACAAATTTGTTCCTGATATATTTTAAAACTAAAGTTCCGATGTAAACAGATAAACCGGTTATAAGAAAAACTGAAAAGATTGCTGAAAGGTCTTTATAATCCAAAGCTTGTCTGAATATCACACCTAAACCTAAACCGCCTTTTATAAATTCAAATACAATTAGCATTGACCAAAGATAGAAATGCATGTTAAAAAGATGTTCCATAAGTTTTGGCTGAACATTTTTCCAGATTACAAGCCTGATCATTTTATTTTCACTTAAGCCAAGAGATTGAGCTGAAAGGACATATTCTTCATTCACATTTTCAGATTCATTCTGAAATTTTATCATTATTGAAGTGAAAGCAGTTGCAAATGCAAAAATAAATTCAACAAACTCCGATTTGGGAAACCAGAATATTAAAAGTAATCCTATAATAATTCCCGGCAGGAATTCAGAAAACCATTCAAGAGAGTTAATAAAAAGAGAAATAAAATTATTTTTTTCTACTAAATAGGAAGATAGAATCTTTACTGAGAAAAAAGTAAGAATTAAGGAGATATAAATAACGCTTATAGTTGATAAGTAATTTGCCGGTAAATCGTAATCAGTCCACAAGTCTGGAAAAGATTCTATTACAATTGAAGGTTTTGGAAGAACCTGATTAACAGGAAGTAAAAACTCAAATAATAAAATCCAAAGAACTAAGTAAGTAAAAAGAAAATAATAAATTTTCCTGAGATAACTTTTTCTGATATTCATTAAATATTAATCTCAATAAGATATGGGAATATATCTATTGAAAGTAATTATATCAATTTAAAAGAATATATAAAGATTGAAAGATTAAGAAAGATTTAAAGATTAAAAGATTGATTGAAAGAATTCGATTTTTTCAAAAGACAAACACCAATTTTGTAATCTTGTAATTTTTTAATAAAATAATCACCACATATTCATCTCAGCAAGAAAAGGATTATATTTTTTTTCTTCACCAATTGTGCTTTCATCTCCATGTCCTGAATAAATTACAGTTTCATCTGGAAGAGATAACAGTTTTGTTTTTATAGATTGAAGAAGAGTATCATAATTTCCACCCCACAGATCTGCTCTTCCAACACTACTCTGAAAAAGGACATCACCTGTTAGACAAATTTTATCTTCAGGAAAATAAATACAATATTCTCCGGGCGTATGACCTGGAGTGAAAAGAAATACTGGTTCGGTTTTTCCAAGTTTTAATTTTAAATCTTCAGATATATAATGATCTGGTAAAGGAGGATTAATTTTTAGCTCCATTCCCAAAAATTCAATTTGTTTATCGAATTGTTCAATTAAAGGGAGATCATTTTCGGGAGCGTAATAAGGAACTTTATAATTTTCTTTAACAAACCTGCAACCAAAAATATGATCAATGTGACAGTGAGTATTAACTAGATATCTTACAACCAGCTTGTTAGATGAGATAAAACCTTCAAGCTCTTTTTCTTCATAAGAATCATAGCATCCTGGATCAACTATCATAGTTTCTTTTGATGATTCATCCCAAATCAGATAAGTATTCTCTAAAAATGAACTGAAAGTGAATTTTTTAACTTTAATCATTTTTGATTTAATATAAATAAATTAATAAATGTGCCGTCTCAAAAATCTGATTTTAATGTCATTCCCGTGAAAAAGAGAATCCAGAAACTTTTAAAACGAAATAGATTCCCACTTTCGTGGGAATGACAACTTGGTAAGAGACAACCTCGATTTTAGCGAAACTGAAATCAAGGAGATATATATTTAATAAAATTCTTTTTTATTCTTGAATAAAGTTTCTTAGAATAATTATTAAAATTGTCTTTAGTTTCTTCAACTGAATCACCGCCAAACTTCATAATAAAAAATTCTGCCAAAGTCCATGCAAGCATTGCTTCTCCAATAACAGCACAAGCAGGAACTGCAACAAAATCACTTCTTTCTCTTCTTGCATCAACTTTCTTCATCGTCTTTAAATCAACACTTTCAATCGGGCTCATCAAAGTAGAGATCGGTTTCATCGCTCCTCTTACGATTATAGGAAGTCCTGTTGAAATGCCGCCTTCAATTCCACCTGAGCGATTAGTCTTTCTCGTAAGTATTCCATTCTTAAAAATAATTTCATCGTGAGATTCTGAGCCGAATTTTTCTGCGGATTCAAATCCGGTTCCAATTGAAACAGCTTTAACAGCATTGATAGATATAATTGACTGAGCTATTTCTGCATCAAGCTTTTTATCATAATGAACGAATGTACCTAAACCAACGGGAACACCTGTTGCAATAATATAAAAAGTTCCGCCAAGTGTATCTCCTTTCTTCTTTGCAATTTTTATCTTTTCAATAATTTTCGTTTCATGTTTAGCATCAAGAACTCTAACATTGCTTTTATCTGCTCGTACAGATAAGCTCCGGGCTTCAAAATTTTTGGGAAGACTGTTACTGAAAAGTTTATCGGCAAAATTATTTTCAGGGTATATTCCACCAATGCTTTCTACAAAACTGCCAATGGATATTCCAAACTGTGCAAGAAAAATTCTTGCTATTGATGCAGCAGCAACTCTTGCAGCAGTTTCTCTTGCACTCGATCTTTCAATTGAATTTCTTATATCATCAAAATTATATTTTGATATTCCAACCAAATCTGCATGACCGGGACGTGGAATAGTAATCTTTTCAATTTCTGTAGTCTTTCTTTCAACTCTCATTTTATTGGCCCAATTTTCCCAATCTTTATTCCTGATTAACATTGAAATAGGTGAGCCAAGAGTTTTACCAAACCTTATACCTGAAAGAATATCTGCTGTGTCAGATTCAATTTTCATTCTTAATCCCCTGCCATAACCTAACTGCCTTCTTTTTAATTGAAGATTAATATCATCAATATTAATTTTAAGATTGGAAGGAAAGCCCTCCACAATTGTAGTTAATGCTTTTCCGTGAGATTCACCGGCTGTAAGAAATCTTATCATAAAGTTTGTTTTTTACTTTGATAGTAAACTGACCGAGTCAATTATTTCACAGTCAAATTAAATAAGAATCAAAATTGAGTTTTGAGTGTCTTCAGAGAAATTTTTTATTTCAAGAAATTTATTTTTTAAAATTTTTTCAATCTCATTTGTTGAACAATTTCCTTTTTTTATCCAGATTGTTTTAGGAGGGAATCCTTTTATAACTGCTTTTTCATTGAAATCTGAATCTTTAGTAACGATAATGAAAGAATTATTCTTAGCAAATTCCCATAAATCATCATCATTATCTTTTTCTAATCCTAATTTTTTTACATGAATTACCTCAGGAAATATATTCTTAAGCTTATCACACAATTTATAGGAAAGATTCTGGTCAAGTAATAGCTTCATACTTATTGAGTAAGTGATTTTCTCTCTCTATCGGCAGCGTAACTAAGGCAGGCAAGAATATCTTCTTTAGTTAATTCAGGAAAGTCTTCTAATATCTTATCTATAGTCATGCCAGAAGCAAGATAATCGAGAACATCATAAACAGTTATTCTCATATGTCTGATGCAGGGTTTACCGCTTCGTTTTCCAACTTCAAAAGTTATTATATTTTTATAATTCATCGTAAAACCTGTTATTGATAGATAAAACATACTTTCGAACAGATTAAAATTCAAGTTATCAAAAAACTAAGCTATAATTTAAAACAAAAACGCCCGAAACAGATCGGGCGTTTTTAAGAAATTATTTTCTGAAATTCTTATTCAGGAATCTCAATACCTCTGAATTGGTTAACTCCCTCAGCATCCTGAAGTTTTAATAAAACTGCTGAACCTTTCTTCTGTTCAAAAACTCTTTTAAGATCTTCAATATTTTCGATCTTCTTCTTATCAGCTTCAACAATTAATAAACCTTGTGCAAGTCTTTGATCAAAAGCTCTGCCGTAAGGTTTTACATCTGTTATCAGCACACCTTCACTGGTATTGTATTTATCTTTCTCTTTACTTGAAAGATTTCTTACACTTAAACCGATTTCATCAAATGTTGCAGACATTGTTGAGTTTTCTTTAGTGTCCTTTTCTGATTTATCAACAACAGGCTCTGTTTTGGTTTGATTATCCCTGGCATGAAGTTTTACTGTTCTTTGAATTTCTTTTCCATCTCGGAAAATTATCAAAGTAACCTCGGTACCTGCTGATTTAGTTGCGACATAACTTTGAAGCTGATTAGCCTGGTTAACTTCTTTACCATCTATTTTGAGAATAACATCACCAACCTTTATATCTGCATTTTCAGCAGCGCCACCTTTAACAAGATCCTGAACAATTATTCCTCTTGGTTTATCCATTCCAAGAGATTTTGCCATAGCATCATCAACTTCCTCAATCAAAACACCAATATAACCTCTGCTAACCGAGCCATTAGCAATAAGATCTTTTGCAACTGCTTTGGCAAGATTAATTGGAATAGCAAAACCATAACCTATGTATGTTCCGGTTCCTCTCGTTGCTATTGCAGAGTTAATCCCAACAACTGCACCTGAAAGATCAACCATAGCACCACCACTATTACCCGGATTAATAACTGCATCTGTCTGGATAAAATTTTCCACTCCATAGCTATCGTGGATAAGATTTAACTGACCTCTGCCAATTGCACTAACAATTCCTGCAGTTACAGTGGAAGTAAGAGAAAGAGGGTTTCCTATAGCCATTACCCACTGTCCTACTTTTAATTGGTCCGAATCACCTAAATAAGCTGTCGGCAGGTTATCAGCTTCTATTTTGATTACTGCAAGATCTGTCAATGGATCAGTTCCGATAACTTTAGCGCTGAAATTACGTTTATCATAAAGACCAACATCAACGCGGCTTGCATTTTCAACTACATGGTTATTTGTAATTATATATCCATCCTCTGAAATAATAATTCCACTGCCACTGCCTCTCTGTTCCTGAGGCATATCTTTGAATGGGAAAAAGAAAAATTCTTCGTGGGGTGATTCTCTTTCAGACACAACCGATATCTGAACAATTGCCGGTGTAACTTTCTCGGCAACTTCAATAAATGCTTTACTGAATGCTGTAGCATCAGCATCAAGATTGACCGGTGGTTCACTCGCACCAAGGTGTATATCAGCAAGATTTGGTCTTATTAATCCAAATCCTGAGATTAATACTGCTCCGAATAACACTCCGATAAGGATCAATACAAACGCTCCATATAATCCTTTCCTGGATTTCATTTTTTATCCTCCTTTATATTTTAAATTTTTATATCCTCTGCAAAATTGCATTTGTAAAGATTGAATGTAATAAAAACCTCTATTTAATTGTGTGAAATGAAATAATCCCTTTGAAATCGGGAATGTGAAATTTAAGATGTCTTTCCATAAAAATTATTGCCCTGTCAGCAGTAAAACTCATAAATGAATCTGTGTTTTTATTTTGTTTTAGACATATCAGATAGTTAAAAAGTTCCTGGGATAATTTAAAGTCAATTCTAAAGTTACCTAAACAACGGCTGCAAAAAATACCCAATTCAAAATTATATCCCAAAGAATCGCCATTCATCAAATTATTTTGACAAGATTTACACTTGTTTAGTTGAATCTCATAACCAATGTCTTTTAAAAAGAATAGAAAAAATCTTCCAAATGTTATTTTTGAACTTTCATTAGATGAATCCATTAAAAATAAGATTCTTATAAGACCATTAAATAGTCTGATGTTGGTTTCATTCTCCGGAGTAAGCTTTTTAATTAGCTCCAGGATTGCCAGGGAATATTTTAATTTATCAAGACCTTCTTTTATACGGGGGAAATGAGATATTAAATCAGCACTGGAAAGAAGCTGCAGTTCTCTGGAATCTTTTTTATAAATAATGATTTGAAGATGATTCAGAGGTTCAGCGATAAAACCTTTTTTTGATTTTGGGCTTCTTGCACCTTTATGAATAACAGATATTCTGCCAAAATCTTTTGTATATAGAGAAAGAATATTACTTGAATCCCGGTAATCCATTTTACTAAGAACAACAGCCTCAGTTTTTATTATTTCACTCATTTATAAAATTATAAGGAAAGAAATAAACATCCTTTTCAGTTATAATACCGGTAATAAGATATGCAGGAGTTACATCAAAAGCAGGTGAATAAACATCATAATCATCAGGAGCTATTTTTTGATCATTCATTGTAGTTAATTCATTTTTATTTCTGAACTCAATTTTAATATCGTCACCTTTTATAGTTTTTTTATCTATTGTTGTTGATGGTGCGGCTACATAAAAAGGAATATTATGATAGTTTGCACTGACTGCAAGATTATAAGTACCAATTTTATTTGCAGTATCACCATTTAACGCAATCCTGTCTGCGCCAACAACAACAAAATCAATTTTGCTCTTCTGCATTAAAGTTGCCGCTGAAGAATCACTCTGAATTTTAAAAGGAATACCGTTTTTTTTAAGTTCAAAAGAGGTTAACCTTAAACCCTGGAGTAATGGTCTTGTTTCGTCTGCATAAACGAATTCCACCAGACCTTTTTCAAATCCGGTTTTGATTACATTAAAAGCTGTTCCATCACCACCTGTTGCAAGTTTGCCTGTATTACAATGCGTAAGAATAGTAGATTTATGTTTGAAAATCCTCAAACCATTTTCACCAATCTTTCTGCATTTTTCTATGTCATCAGCGTGAATTTCTTTTGCACGGTTGAGAAGAACTTTATAAATATTATCTGAATTTTTATTCGCCTCAAAAACTTTTTTCATCTCATCAATCGCCCAAAAAAGATTAACAGCAGTAGGCCTGGTTCTTGCCAATCTTTCCACAGCTTTATAAAAAGCTTTTTCAGAATATTTTTTGGGTATATCTTTTAAAGAAAGAGCCAAAGCATAAGCAGCACAAATTCCAATTAATGGTGCACCTCTTACTTCAAGCTTTTCAATAGCTTCTGCAATCTGCTTATAACTTTCTGTTTCAATATAGATTTCGCTAAGGGGTAGTTTGGTTTGATCGAGAAAAACAAATTTGCCGTTTATAAAATCTAAAGAAAAGTAGTTACTCTTTTTCATTAAATCTTGAAAGGTTCATAAATTCTCTGAATCTATCCTGAATTCTTAAGTAAGAAAGATTTTCCAATCCTTTTGTACTGAATTTCTCAACACAGAAAGAAGCCATTGCACTTCCATAAATTACAGCACACTTAAGGTTCTCTGCACTAACATCCTGAGTGCGATGAAGGTAACCCGTAAAGCCTCCTGCAAAAGAATCGCCGGCACCTGTTGGATCATAAATCATTTCCATTGGATAAGCAGGTGCGGAGAAAACAATATCATGTGTAAAAAGCAAAGCCCCATGTTCTCCTTTTTTTATAATAAGAATTTCTGGTCCCATATTTCTTATTGCTTTGGCAGATTTAACAAGATTAGGTTCCTGCGCAAGAAGTCTTGCTTCACTATCATTAATTATTAAAACATTAACTTTCTTAAGAAGTTTTATAAGATCGTCTTTTTTTCTTTCAATCCAGTAATTCATAGTATCGCATACGGTAAAATGAGAATCAGTCATTTGATCAAGAACTTTCATTTGTAAAACAGGATCAATATTGCCAAGACAAACAAATTTAGATTTTCTGAATCTCTCAGGAATTACAGGATTAAAATTTTCGAATACATTAAGTTCAGTAAACAGAGTATCCCGAACATTCAAATCATAATGATATTTGCCGGACCAACGAAATGTTTTTCCTCCTTCAATAATCTGGAGACCTTCGAGGTTTATGTTATGAGCTTCCATAAGATTTATATATTTATTTGGGAAATCACTCCCTACAATGCCAACAAGATTTATTGGAGCACTGAAATAGCTTGCTGAAAGTGAAATATATGTAGCTGAACCGCCAAGAGCATCTTCAACTTTATCGAAAGGAGTAGAAACAGTATCTAATCCTAAAGAACCTACAACAAGTAAACTCAAGATTTCTCCCTGTAATGAAGTTAATAATTGTACTGTTAAAATATAGAATTAACCTGAAAAAGTTAAATCACTCTTTAGATATAGGGTATAAAGGTATAAGAAAATATTTTTAACCCTTATACCATATACCTTTATACCTTATACCGGCTTCAACTCCACAAAATTCCAGAAAGAAATTTCTTTTAAGCAATATTCTGTAATGATATCTACCGATTTTCTCTGCCCGGGCCAGGCAAGAAGTTTTTTTGCTTCATTTGGTTTGAACCACCCAAATTCACAATGCTCTTTGCAAATTATGATTTTAGAATCAGGCTCAACTTCTGCTGCAAAGACTGGAAGAAGCGAGATATAGTTTTTCTCATGGGAATAAAATGTATTAACATTTGGCACAACCCAGAATCTTTTTGGCTTTAATCCTGTTTCCTCTTTAATCTCACGTAAAGCAGTATTATAAGCTTTCTCACCTTTTCTGATCTTGCCTGTAACCATTTGCCAGAAACCGGGATAAATTTCTTTCTCATTTCTTTTAAGAAGAAGAAACTCAATCCCGTTTTTCCTCTTACAGAAGATGTGGGCTTCGATCATGTTTGATATTATTTTCATCTTGGTTTAAAATAAAAAACCCGGCTCCAAATTGAAACCGGGCTTAGCTTTAAATACTGGTTTGAAATTTTATTTAAGCAATATCATCTGCTTTGATTGGCTGAAAAGAATTCTATCTCCACTTAAAGCAGTTATTCTGTAAACATAAACACCACTGCTAAGAGAAGAAGCATCAAAAGTTGTTTCATATAATCCGGCAGGTTTTATTTCGTTAACCAATTCGGCTACCTCAGTCCCAAGCATATCATAAATCTTTATGGAAACTTTTGAATCTTCCTGTAAAACATAAGATATTTTTGTTGTTGGATTAAAAGGGTTCGGATAATTTTGTGAAAGAGAATAATCAATTATATCTTTTGTTGGAGCTTTAATTTTATTAGAACCTTCTGCCCGACAAGACACTTCATTACTATACTCGGACAAATGATTTCCCATATCTTTAGCTCTAACTTTATAGTATAATACAAAGTCCCCAACCGGATTTGTATATAAATATTCAGTATCGATAAAGTATGGGTTTGTTGTTGTACCAATTAAATACCAATTATTATTGATTTGTGGTACCTTTCTCCAA
>Ga0154732_1005_pt1 | contig 11147 bp, 11 predicted proteins | sample Rifle2008BG16ft_FD_105740 | JGI IMG/M metagenome (GOLD analysis project Ga0154732, IMG submission 105740) | Ignavibacteria bacterium RBG_16_34_14 | reverse complement strand
AAGAGGATAATTTTCGCTTCAAATGTTAACAGCAAATCAGGAAGGGATTTTGATCTTTATATGATTAATGCAGATGGAACCAATCTTGAGCAAATTACATTTAATAATACGTTTGATGGTTTTCCAATGTTTACAAAAAATGGAAAGAGCCTTGTATTTGCTTCAAACAGGTTTAATAAAAAAGAAGGCGATACTAATATTTTTATTGCAGATTGGGTTGAATAAACAGTTTAAAAGAATCTTTATTATTTCTTAATCTTGCTCCTAAACTTGCAAAACAATCCTATTAACTAAACCAAAATAATAAATATGAAAAAATTATTAATTCTCTTTTTTATTCCTACTTTACTATTTAACTGTTTCTGTCAAAGTGAAAAAGGAAATAATCCTGATATCACTAGTAAAGAAATAAAAGACCACATAACTTATCTTGCTTCTGACCAACTGAAAGGCAGATTTACCGGAACTCCTGAATTGAAGATGGCTGCTGATTATATTGAAGAACAATTTCAGAGTTATGGATTAAAACCTTTATTTGAAGAAAGTTATAGTCAATCATTTAATTTTATTTCCGGTGTTCAATTAACAAATGATAATTATCTGGAATTAAAAATAAAAGGAGATAAATTCTCGCCTGATCTCTCTTCGGAATATATACCTGCATCCTTCTCTGATAATATCGAATCAGAAGCTGATCTTGTCTTTATAGGTTATGGAATTTCAACTCCATCTTTAAATTATGACGATTATGCCGGAATAGATGTTAAGGATAAGATTGTTTTAGCTTTAAGATACAATCCCGAATATGATAGCCCACATTCACAATTTGATGAATACTCTTCATTCAGGCAGAAGACTACAGTAGCCAGAGAAAAAGGAGCACGGACAATAATATTTGTAAATGGTCCGTTACCCAAAACTGATGAAGATAAATTAATGGAATTTACTTATGACGGAGGTAGTGCTGTAACAGGTATCGGTACTGTTCAGATTAAAAGAAACTTTGCTGATCAGCTTTTTGAATCGCAAGGATTGAATCTTGAGAAATACCAGAAAAAAATAAGTGAGTCGAAAACTCCAGCCTCTTTTACATTCAAAGATGTGATAGTTAAAATCAAAACGGGAGTTGAAGAAGTTCAAAAAGAAAGCTGGAATGTTGCCGGATATTTAGAGGGCAATGATCCAGTATTAAAGAATGAATATATTGTTGTAGGAGCTCACTTTGATCATCTTGGAATGGGAGAAACAGGTTCACTTTATCGTGGAGATGAACCACAAATTCATAATGGTGCCGATGATAATGCATCAGGAACTACAGGAGTAATAGAGCTTGCGGAAAAATTCGCAAATGAAAAAGATAACCTCAAAAGAAGCATCATCTTTGTAACTTTTTCGGGTGAAGAACTTGGTTTATTAGGTTCAGCTTATTTTGTAAATAATCCGCCAATACCTGTTTCCCAAATGAGTACAATGATTAATATGGATATGATCGGAAGATTAAATGAGAAAAATGAATTAATTGTTTATGGTGCCGGTACTTCATCTGGATGGAAAGAGTTATTGAATTCAACAAACAGCTATAATTTTACTTTAGCATTTCAAGATGATGGATATGGTCCAAGTGATCATTCTTCATTTTATGGGAAAAATATTCCCGTTTTATTTTTCTTTACAGGAACGCATCCCGATTATCACAGACCGAGTGACGACGCTGATAAAATAAATTTTACCGGTGAAGAAAAAATTCTTAAGTATGTCTATGATATTACATATAAAGTTAATACTGCTGAAAATAAAACTGAATATGTAAATGTTCCAAGAAAAGAATCGGGTACATCAGGAGGCTGGAAGGTTTATGTTGGAACAATACCTGATTATGCTGCTAATGTTGAGGGATTTAAAATATCAGGCGTCAATGAAGGCAGTCCTGCACAAAAAGGGGGGATACTGGCTGGCGATATAATGATTAGTTTTGGCAGTAAAAAAATTACAAACATCTATGATTATGTTTATGCCCTTAAAGAACATGTTCCGGGTGATGTTGTTGAAGTAGTAGTTAATAGAAACGGTGAGGAATTGAAGCTTGAAGTTGAACTTGGAGCGAGATAAAACAATTCTTAAATCTTTATTTAAAGCCCGTCATTGATGGGCTTTATTATTTTTATTAAAATAATGTCATGAATTGGTTTCAAAAAGAAATAAGACTTGAAGCGAGAAGAAGAGGATTTCATATAATAACAAATGAAGTTGTTAATCAGCTTCCCGAAATAAAAAAAATTAAAAAAGGAATTCTAAATATTTTTATTAAACATTCTTCTGCTTCTCTCACAATAAATGAAAATGTTTCTCCGGATGTTCGTTCTGATATGGAAAAACATTTCAATAAAATGATCCCTGAAAATATAAGTTATTATGATCATAATTCAGAGGGACCAGATGATATACCTGCACATATTAAAGCATCCGTTTTAGGAAGCAGTATATCAATACCAATTACAAATGGAGATTTGAATCTCGGTACCTGGCAGGGAATTTATTTATGCGAACATCGCAATAATGGTGGAATCAGAAAGTTAGTTGCAACAATATTTGGAGAGGAGTGATATTTCATTCAACCAATCAATCTTTTTCTAAAAATGGTTGAATGGTGAATAAAAATATTTTAATAATAAAATCTAAAACCAATTCTCGCCATCATTCCACTCATATCAAACTCACGTTCAAAAGTTCTTTTAATACCATCCTCCCCTTCAACTTCATATTCCCAGCTTGGCATAGAAGAATGATAAGTAAGCTCACCAAACAATTCCGATCTTCTTCCGAGATCGAATGATAAACCAAGACTAAGCCTCCAGTTAAAATCAAAAGCACCCTGGAGTTCACTCTTATCTGTATTCTGAAAACTCCGGTAATGAATTATCAGTATTTCTGCACCTATTCCTCCATTAATCAAAAGATTTACAAAATGAGAAACAGGAAATCTTGCAGTAGCTGTTAGCATAACAGGCAGATCATGTAGATTTGTTTTAGCTCTAAGTTCATTTACTGAACCACCGGCAATTCCATATAACTCATTAAATTCTGCAACGAGTTTTTTATCTACATAACTTTTATGGAACCAATCTATACTCCAGCCAAAGTTAAATCCATAATCAATATATTTTCCTCCTTCATAACCAATAATAAACCCTCCTTCGGATGCAGCAGGATTGAAATGTCCAAATTTTATTGCTGATGTTCCCCATTGTGAAAAAGTTGTGGCTGGAAATAAAAAGAAAACCAATAGAAATATTTTTTTCATACTAACCTCAGTTTGTGAGATTTTACACAAACACAAACCGGGTGCCATTAAAAAATTGTTGTAAACTTAGAATATTTATTTTTGATTGTTTATAAAAGACTACAAACTATTTGATTTGATTAGACAATGGAAAAGGAAATGGAGTTAATTATGTATAACCCCATTTCTTTTTATTTTCGGCAACTTCTTCAGGCGTGGGCATTGGTTTATCGGGTCTGGTAGGAACAACTCTCGGCTGTCCAACTATCCTTGCATTTAATTCAACATCTTCTTTAAAGATTTCAGGAACAAGATCATTTTCAAAGATAGCTTCCCAGGGACATTCAGGTACACAGGCATTACAATCTATACACTCATCGGGATCAATTAACAGCATTTCCTTAGGTATAGTCGGATCATCTCCTGTATATTCATAAATGCAATCAACAGGACAAACCTGTGTGCAAGCAATATCTTTACAGTTCAAACACAATTTTGTTATTGTGTAAGCCATATTACTCCTTATATTTTTTATGAAAGGAATCTGACGAACAATTGGAATTAAGATAATATATTCTTAGGAAAAGATAAATACTGTAATTAACAATTATCCTCTTTTATAATGTTTAATTATTAAATTGTTGTCCAAAAATATTATAATACTAAAATAATTATATAATGCAGCAATTTGAAAATAAAATTCAGAAATGAAGAAGAAAAAAGTATTGTTTGTATGTCTCGGAAATATCTGCCGCTCACCTTCTGCTGAAGCTGTTCTAAAAAAACTCCTCAAAAATGAAAACCTTGAAAATAAAATTGAAGTTGATTCGTCAGGTACTATTGATTACCATGAAGGCGAACCATCTGACAAAAGAATGCAAATGCATGCTGCAAAAAGAGGATATGTATTAGATCATATTGCAAGAAAGTTTAATTCTGAAAAAGACTTTGCTGAATCAGATTATATTATTACGATGGATAATATGATTTATAATGATGTTATTACACTTGATGTTAAAAAACAATTCAGAAGTAAAATTTTTAAGATGTCACAGTTTTCCGGTAATATTAAATTTGATGAAGTAATTGATCCTTATTACCTGGGGACTGAGGGTTTTGAAAAAGTCCTTGATATATTGGAAGACTCCAGCAAAGTATTATTGAATAGAATAAAAGATGATATTGAATCAGAAAATAAAATCCGAAATTGAAAATGAAACAGGAATAAGACTAAAATCTGTTTCATCTTTATCCGGAGGATGTATAAGTAATGCTTATAAGATAACTGATGAAGCAGGCAAAAATTATTTTCTGAAATTAAACTCATCTCCTAAAGATCTTTTTATTAAAGAAGCTAATGGTCTCACAGAACTCAGAAAAGCAAAAGCAATCAGGGTTCCTGAAGTTATAATTTATAAAAAGGATTTTTTATTAACTGAGTTCATAGTTCAAGGAAACCATTCTAAAAATTTCTATGAAGATTTTGGAAGACGTTTTGCTGAACTTCATAAATACAGAGGAGAAAAGTTTGGGTTCTATGAAGATAATTATATCGGATCCAATCCTCAGATCAACATTCCGGATTTAACTGAAGAAAATAACTGGACTGAATTTTATTTCAATAAAAGAATACTCTATCAATATAAACTTGCAGAAGAAAATGGTTATGCAACAAGTGAATTAAGAAATGGAATTACCTTGTTGGAAAAACATATAGAAAAAATTATTGGGGATTCCATAGAGTCGCCTTCTCTTTTGCATGGAGACCTCTGGGGAGGAAATTACATTATTGATGAAAATAGTGATGCCTGTTTGATTGATCCTGCTGTTTATTACGGACATAGAGAAGCTGATCTTGCGATGACAAAATTGTTTGGCGGATTCAGCAGTGAATTCTATAATTCTTATAATGAAACTTTTCTTCTTTATGATGACTATGAATACCGGGAAAATATTTATAAACTTTATCATGTCTTAAATCACCTCAATCTTTTTGGAAGTGCTTATTACTCCCAGGCACTTTCATTAATTAACTTTTACCTGAAGTAATAAGAACTGGAGAATCCGGTGATGAAGCTTTGTAAGGAAGAAGCTATAGAGATATATGGAAATAAGGTTCTTTTCTTAATTGATATCCAAAAAATAATTTTTAATTCTGATTTTGGATACTTGATACAGGATTCAAGGTATATACAAGTATTATTTTATACTTTTTACTTATACCTTTATACCTTATACCCTATCCCATCTACTTTTCATATCTTTGCATTAATAAATTCAAGAGGATTAAAATGAAAACTCTTACAAGATATTTCTTTGAAGGTTTGATTGTTATACTTCCAACTGCTGCAACAATTTATTTTGTATATCTCATCTTCATAAAAATTGATGGCTTATTCAATTTTAATATTCCCGGCATAGGTTTTCTTATAACCTTAGGTTTAATTCTTGTCGTAGGATTTATCGCTTCAAATATTTTCACTAAAGGATTAACAAATCTTTTAGAAAATATTTTCAGCCGTTTGCCGCTGGTTAAATTAATTTATAATTCAATTAAAGATTTAACTGAAGCTTTTGTTGGTGATAAAAAGAGATTTAACAAACCAGTCTTAGTCAAAGTTTCTGAAGATAGTGATATTGAAATTCTTGGTTTTGTTACCGAAGAGAACCTTGATCTGCTTGGTGAAAAAAATAAAGTTGCAGTTTACATTCCGCAGGCTTATAACTTTGCGGGAAATTTAATAATAGTTTCATCTTCGCGGGTAAAACTTATTAATGCAGGAGCCGAGGAGATAATGACTTTTATTGTTACAGGAGGATTGAGTAAAAGTAAATGATGGAAAATGTAAAATGGCAGATGGGAAATGGAGTTTAAGAGCAAGTGCAAGAAATTTTTTAATTTATAATTTATAATTTTTAATTATCTACATGAAAGTATTAAAATTTGGAGGAACATCAGTTGGCTCTGCTGAAAGAATGAAAGCAGTTGCTAAATTAGTTTTTAATGATGAACCGAAAATCGTTGTTCTATCTGCAATGTCCGGAACAACGAATTCACTTGTTGAAATTTCCAATGCTCTCTATAAAAATAAAACTGACCAGGCAAATGAAATCATAAACACACTTGAAGAAAAATATTACAAAGTAGTTGATGAACTTTTTTCAGTTAAAGAATTCAAAGAAAAAGGAAAGGAATTACTATCAACTCATTTCGGTTTAATACGTTCTTTAATGGGAGATGATTTATCTGATACGGAAGACTTATCTTCCGGTCAGGCAGGAAAGAAAATACTGTCACAAGGAGAATTAATTTCCACAGGGCTCTTTCATCTTTATCTTACAGAACAAAAAATTGATTCTGTTCTCCTCCCTGCTTTAAACTTTATGAGGATTGATACAAACTCTGAACCGGATAGTTATTATATAAAAGAAAATCTTACGAGGGAACTTCAGTTATATCCTGATAAGAAATTATTTATTACACAAGGCTATATCTGTAAAAATTTATTTGGAGAAATTGATAATCTTAAAAGAGGAGGAAGCGATTACACTGCATCACTGATCGGAGTTGCAATTAATTCTGAAGAAGTTCAGATATGGACAGACATAAGCGGCTTTCATAACAATGATCCAAGATACGTGGGAAATACTTTTTCCATCTCGCAATTATCTTTTGATGAAGCAGCAGAACTTGCTTACTTTGGAGCAAAGGTTCTTCATCCATCAACCGTGCTGCCTGCAAAACTTGCCAACATTCCCGTAAGATTAAAAAACACTATGAAACCTGATGATGAAGGAACATTAATTACCGATAAACCGACCGGTGATGGTATAAAAGCTATCGCAGCTAAAGATGGAATTACTGCAATTAAAATCAAATCAGACAGGATGCTTTTAGCTTATGGTTTTTTAACAAAAGTCTTCCAGGTATTTGAACACTTCGAAACCCCGATTGACATGATTACAACATCTGAAGTTGCCGTATCTGTTACAATAGATGATGCTTCAAGATTGAGAAGGATTGTTGAAGAGTTAAAAAAAATTGGCGAGGTTGAAGTAAGTAAGAATATGACGATAGTTTGTTTAGTGGGACATAATATTATGAACCAGAAGGGTTACATTCATAAAGTATTTGAAGCACTAAATTACTTCCCATTAAGAATGATCTCATACGGCGGAAGCATGCATAACATTTCTATCCTAATTCCTTCAGAAGAAAAGAAAGCTGTTTTGGAAGCATTGCATAAGAGTTTGTTTTAGTTATTGAGTTGTAATTAAACTTAATATCCTTATAACTAAATAACTTAAAATCCTGATAACCTATTAACTTAATAACCCAGCGTTTCCAGCAGATGGTAATAACAAAGTTGAAAACCTAAAATACGAAGATGAGAAAGTTTGGATAAATAAAAAGCAGTATTTTGATAATGTAAGAGAAGAAGTCTGACAATATCAGATTGGTGGTTACCAGGTTTGTGAGAAATGGTTAAAGGATAGAAAAGGCAGAACGCTTCTTGTAGAAGACATTAAAACCTACTGTAGAATTCTAACATCACTTTCCAAAACTATAGAACTGCAAAAAGAAATAGATAAGCTTTATGAAAGTGTTGAAGAGAATATATTATAAAAATTTTTACCAGTTATAAGGGAGAAACCTATGCAAGCTATCTTTGTTATACTCGCTGCCATCTCTATTGCCTTCATAGCGAAGAAACGAAAACGCAACCTATGGGGTTGGGGATTAATTGGAGCTGTTTCATTTACTGTTATTGATACAATCATTTCATTGTTATTGTTAGCAATCTTTTTTGAGACATTACGATCAGATCAAAGCTGGGCTTTTCTGTTTATTTCAGAGAAGTTTGTTTTATTAATTTTATTTGTTGCTGTATTCAATGCCAAATTAAAACCACTTGCATTGTTGGATGGGACTAAGTTTATATCTGCTAATCTGTTAGAAACATATATTGAAGACAACAATTCTCTCCCCGAATTCATTTTATGCCCTAAGTGCAATGCAGAGCTGCAATTAGATCAAGAAGAAAGGAACCAGTGTAAATTTCAATGTTCTGAATGCAACGAATTCCTGGATTTATCTGGTAAGAAGCAAATTTGCTTATAGATATCTTATCAAAAACTTATCACCTTCTCATTATTGAAGATTCAAATCTCACTTATGATAATTTATTCAGGTTGAATTATTAAAACTGAAAACCGTTAAAACGGTTATATTCTTTTTTCCTTTTTTATCAACCCACGACTTAAGTCGTGGGCTGCAAAACGAAAATACATATTTTTCAACCGTTTCAACGGTTTACGGTATAAAAGCCAATACTTAAAATCCCATTTAAAAAATTCATTCAATTATATAAAACTTTCTCAAAATAATAATCATTCAATCGGTATAAATATTGTTCAATCCCGCTCAATTAGTTTTTTTTCATTACCAATACAGGGCAGACTTATGAACAAATCAATACTAACCTTAATCGCTTTTTTATTCATTTCTGTGAATGCTTTATCACAGGTTCCCCTTGTTCAGCAAATAATTAATGCAACAAGCCAGGATTCACTTGTTTATTTTGTCAGAGAATTATCCGGTGATGTTCAAACTACAGTTAATGGTTCCCCGGTTACAATTATATCGCGGAATAAAAACCAGCCAACAAATGATGTTGCAAAAGATTATATCAGGCAGAAGCTTGAATCCTATGGATTGAACACTACCATTCAATCTTTTTCATCAACCGGGAAAAATGTTATCGGTGCTCAACTGGGTACAGAATTCCCTAACCAAAAATTTATTATATGTGCACACTACGATGATATGCCGAGCGGAACTACAGCACCGGGAGCCGATGATAATGCAAGCGGTACTGCTGGAGTAATTGAAGCTGCAAGAGTTTTATCCCCGCACTCCTTCCCTTTCACAATTCTTTATGCTTTATGGGATGAAGAGGAACAAGGTCTTATCGGCAGTGATTATTATGCAACACAGGCTGCATCTGCAGGTGATTCTATTCTTGGTGTTATTAACCTTGATATGATTGCCTGGGATTTAAATCCTGTTGATGGAATCTGCAACATTCATACTGCCGATGTGGGAATAACATTTGATATTTATGATAAGATGGTTGAGATAAATAGTCTTTACAATGTAGGTTTAAACATAGTTGAAGTTTATCCTGAGCAGCCTTACAGTGATCATCATTCATTTATTGCCAATGGTTATGCTGCTGTTTTATTGATTGAAGATGATAATGATTTTAATGCATATTACCATACAACAAACGACAAGGTGATGTATTTTAATCAGCCTTACTATCATAAAATGGCAAAGCTTGCCATTGCATCACTTGCAACTTTTGCACTAAATCTTAACCTTAACATCATACACACACCAATTGCTTCAACTGCAATATCAAGTGATATAAATACTTCTATGCAAGTTATTAGCGGTTTAAATATTGCTACTGTTGGTGCTGGAGCTCCAAGATTATACTACCGGCTTGATATAGGAGGAGGTTTTGGTCAGTTCATTGAAATTGTTGGCACACCTGCACTGGAAAATTTAACAATTAATTTTACAATACCGGCACCTCCTTTAGGTTCAAAAGTTCAATATTACCTTGCAGCACAGGATGAAAACTCTACAATCTCTGTAACTCTGCCAGCAGGCGGCGGTGGTTTTAATCCTCCCGGAAATACTCCTCCATCTGAATTCTTCCAGTTCTATGTTGGACCATTCATTTATGCTTTAAATGATAATGCAAGTAATCTTAATAACTGGTCACACACAGGATCATGGGGAACAACTACATCAAAGTTCACTTCCCCGCCAAGTTCATTTACTGATTCTCCAACAGGAAATTATAGTGCAAATGTAACATCTGATTTAACTTATAATGGAACCATTAGTCTTACAAATGCTCTTGGTGCCTATCTTGAATTTGAAACTCAATGGAGTATTGAGACTGACTGGGATTATGGAATGGTTCAGATATCTACAAATGGCGGAACAAACTGGACTGCTCTTGAAGGTAATTATACAAACCCGGGAACAGGTTCTTTCCAGCCAAATGGTCAGCCGCTTTATGATGGCACTCAAACAGCCTGGGTTCATGAAACAATGGACATTTCAAATTATCTAAATCAGCAGGTTAAAATCCGTTTCTATTTCAGAAGTGACGGCAGTGTTCAGCAGGATGGCTGGTATATTGATGACATTAAAGTTACTGTCTTCCAGCCTGTGCCTGTTGAACTTATTGCTTTCAATGCTGCAGCCTCAGAAAACTCAGTTGATCTTAACTGGATTACTGCATCAGAGATAAATAATAACGGATTCGAGATAGAAAGACAAAGACAAGCAGGCAGTAAGCAGTATGCAGTAGGCAATCAGTGGGAAAAGATCGGTTTTGTAAAAGGTTCCGGAACTTCAACTGAAGCACATAATTATATTTTTAAAGATGATAATCCACTGTTCGGTATTTCCTGGTACAGATTAAAGCAAATTGATCTTGACGGCTCATCGGAATATTATGGACCAATTAAAGTTGATAATACAACTCTTATTTCATTCAAGCTGTGGCAGAATTATCCGAACCCGTTTAATCCGACTACAAATATTAAATTCGTAAACCAAAAACCGTCATTCGTAACTCTGAAGGTTTTTGATGTATTAGGAAACGAAGTTGCTGTTTTACTGAATGAAGAAAAAGAACCGGGCTTTTACAGTATAGAATTCAATGCATCGAACCTCGCCAGCGGAACTTATATTTACAGGCTTCAGGCGGGAGAGAATGTTATGGTTAAGAAGATGCTGCTGATGAAATAACGACATTTGTCGCCTCAGAAACAGATAAATTTC
>Ga0154732_1143_pt1 | contig 11206 bp, 6 predicted proteins | sample Rifle2008BG16ft_FD_105740 | JGI IMG/M metagenome (GOLD analysis project Ga0154732, IMG submission 105740) | Ignavibacteria bacterium RBG_16_34_14 | reverse complement strand
GCAGCCGACTCTCTCTTCCCTGCCAGAATTCAAATTGTTCAGGTATTAACCTGAAACCTCCCCAGTTTGGTGGAAGAGGAATATTGTCTTTAAATTTTTTTTCATATTCAGCAAATTTTTTTTCGAGATATTCCCTGTTGGGAATAATTTCACTTTGTTTTGAAACCCATGCACTAATCCTGCTCTCAAAAGGTCGTGTCTTAAAATATTTTTCAGATACTTCTTTATTTGTCTTTTCAACTTTGCCTGATATTCTTACTTGTCTTTGCAGATTCATCCAGTAGAATAATAATTCAGCTACAGGATTTTCTTTTAACTCTTTTCCTTTCCTGCTTTCATAATTTGTAAAGAAGAGAAAACCATTTCCATCAAAACCTTTCAGTAAAACAGTTCTTGCAGAAGGAGCTCCACTTTTATCTGCTGTTGCTAAAGTCATAGCTGCAGGTTCTTTAATATCTGATTTAAGAATTTCCTGATACCAGCTTTCAAACTGCTTAAAAGGATTTTTATCTAAACTGGATTTTTTTAATGGTTCCAATTTTTCCTTATTCCTTATTATAGTTAATCTAATGTTAAACCCCTCCTCGCCTCCCCTTTAATAAAGGGGAGGACGGGTGGGGTTCAAATTTTCTGTAACTCTTTAACTTTTCCTGTTATCTTATTTATAACTTTTTCTAAATTTTCAATTACTTCCTGATTTGTAAACCTTATTATTGAAATTCCTAAAGATTTTAGAAAATTTTCTCTTTCTTTATCATAATCTATTGATTCATTACTTTCAAAATGAGAGTCACCATCAATTTCAACTGCTAATTTCAATGAGGGGCAATAAAAGTCTAAAACATAGTATTTAATACCATACTGTCTTAAAAATCTTTCACTTGAAATCTGTTTTTTTCTCAAATAAATCCAAACAAGATTTTCTGCAACTGTTTGGTGATTTCTTAAAAATCTTCTTTTTTCTTTTTCTGATTTTTTATTATAAAGTTTAGTCACGGTTATAAACCTTTTACTAAATCAAACCTTATTAATGGAGAAATCTATTTACTATGATTTATTTATTTTGTTTGATAAATTTACAATCAATACAGGTAATATTTCAATAAAAAATATAAAATGAAGACTAAAGATCTGACTGAACAGCAAAAAGAAGAGCTTGAAAAGTTTGGTGCAAATACCTGGTTCGTTGAATACCTCCACAAGCAATATGAAGAAAATCCTTCTGAATTACCAGAACAATGGAAAAAGTTTTTTGATAAAAATTATGATAAGAAAAAAGATAACGGTCAAACAGAAAAAACTGCTAAATCCACATTACCTGTTTCTCAAAAAATAAAACTCCCCGAACCCGAAGCTGGCGATGAAGTTAAAGTGATTGCAGGCAGTGCTGCTAAGGTTCTGGACAATATGAACACCAGTCTTACAATGCCTGTTGCAACTTCACAAAGAACAATTCCTGTTAAGCTGCTTGAAGAGAATCGAACTCTAATAAATAAATTCTTAAAGAAAAGTGATCTTGGAAAAGTTTCATTTACTCATATTATAAGCTGGGCAATACTTAAAGCAATTAAAGCTCTTTCTGTAATGAATACTGCTTTTACAATTATTGATGGCAAACCTTATGTTATCCAGAGAAAAGGAGTTAATCTTGGTTTGGCTATTGATATGGAAAGAAAAGATGGAAGCAGATCTCTTCTTGTTCCAAATATTAAAGATGCTGGTAAAACAAACTTCAAAGAATTCTGGGATAAGTATGATGACATTGTTAATCGCACAAGACAAGGAACAATCGATCCATCGGAATTCTTGGGGACGACTATTACCTTAACAAATCCCGGCACAATAGGTACTGTTGGTTCTATACCAAGATTGATGCTTGGACAAGGAACAATAATAGCTGTTGGTGCAATTCAATATTCTGCTGAATACCAAGCAATGTCCCCTTCTACAATTTCTACTCTTGGTGTTAGTAAAGTTATGACAATTACAAGCACTTATGATCATAGAATTATTCAGGGTGTTGAATCAGGATTATTCCTTAAAGAAATACATGAACTTCTTCTTGGTAAAGATGATTTTTATGAGGAGATTTTTGCAACATTAAAAATTCCAGTAAAACCTCTTACCTGGAAAACAGATTACCAGCCCGGTATATTTGAAGGAACTACAAACAAAGAAGAGATTGAAAAGCAGGCACGCGTTCTTCAGCTTATAAATTATTACAGGGTTCGCGGTCATCTTGTTGCAGACCTTGATCCCTTGGGTTCTAAAATTCCTTATCATGCTGAGCTTGATCCGGCAACATTTAATTTAACAATCTGGGACTTTGATAGAAATTTTATAACAGGTGGATTCGGAGGTAAGCCAACATCATCTCTAAGGGAAATACTTGATTCTCTGCAAAAAACCTATTGCGAAAAGATTGGTGCAGAGTACATGCATATTCAAAATCCCGCGGAAAAAATCTGGCTGCAAAATATGATGGAACCTGTGAGGAATGTGCCTAACTTCGATATTAATCTGAAGAAAATTATTCTTCAGAAGCTTATTATGGCCGAAACTTTCGAGCATTTTATTCATAACAGGTTTATAGGACACAAAAGATTCTCAGTCGAAGGTTCCGAAACATTAATTCCTGTTCTCGATATGCTTCTGAATAATGCAAATGAGCAGGATGTAGTTGAAGTTGTTCTTGGGATGGCTCACAGAGGAAGATTAAATGTTCTTGCAAATATAATTGGTAAAACCTATGATTCAATCTTTACAGAGTTTGAAGATATAAGAGATCCAAATTCAATACAGGGTTCAGGTGATGTCAAATATCATCTTGGTGCTACAGGTAAATATAAAACATGGGATGGAAAAGTTATTACTGTTTCAGTTGCTTCAAACCCAAGTCACCTTGAATGGGTTAATCCTGTTGTTGAAGGAATTGTAAGAGCAAAACAAGATAGATTCGGAGATAAAGAACACCGTAAGATTATGTCAGTACTTATCCATGGCGATGCTGCTTTTGCCGGTCAGGGAATTGTTGCGGAAACTCTTAATTTATCTCAACTAAAAGGTTACCGAACCGGCGGAACAATTCATATAATTATAAATAATCAGATTGGTTTTACTACAACACCTGAAGATGCACGTTCATCCGTTTATGCATCAGATGTTGCAAAGATGATTCAAGCGCCTATTTTCCATGTTAATGGAGATGACCCTGAAGCTGCTCTTTGGGTAACAAAGCTTGCATTTGAATACAGGCAGATATTTAAGAAAGATGTTGTAATAGATCTCTTTGGTTATAGAAGACATGGTCATAATGAAGGTGATGAACCGGGATTTACTCAGCCGCTGCTTTACGAGAAAATAAAAAATCAACCTTCTGTAAGAAGTATCTATTCTGATTTTTTAATTAAGAATAAAATCTTAACCAAAGAAGAAGTTAATGAAATGAATAAGGGAATTGAAGAAAAGTTAAGTGAATCTTTTGATAAAATTAAAAAGAAAAGCAGCACATTTAAATCCGATCTGCCTCTTGCAGTTTCAAAAGAAAAAATTGAAGCAGTTAAACCTGTGAAAGACACTTCAATCTCTGCGGAAATGCTCAAACAAATTATTGACGGCACAACAAGATTTCCAGAAGGATTTAAAGTTCATCCAAAGCTCAAAAAATTTCTTGATAAAAGAAAAAATCTTCTTAATGGTTTTAAGGAAGTTGACTGGGCTTTTGCAGAAACTCTTGCATTCGGAAGTCTGCTACTTGAAAATACACCGGTTAGATTAAGCGGACAGGACAGTGTTAGAGGAACTTTCAGTCAGAGACATCTCGCTCTTACAGATATTAATAGCGGCGAAGAATATATTCCTCTTAATCATATGAAAAAAGACCAGGCAAATATTGAAGCTTTGGATAGTTTTCTTTCAGAAGCTGCCGTTCTTGGTTTTGAATATGGATACAGCACTGCTGATCCTCTTGCTTTAGTAATCTGGGAAGCTCAGTTTGGAGATTTTTCCAACGGGGCTCAGGTTATTGTTGATAATTTTATTGTTGCTTCAGATGAGAAATGGAATCTTCCAAACAGCATTGTGATGTTCTTACCCCACGGTTATGAAGGACAGGGGCCTGAACACTCAAGTGCCAGATTGGAAAGATTTTTAACTCTTTGTGCAGAGGATAATATTCAGGTTTGTAATGTAAGTACTCCTGCTCAATATTTTCATTTATTGAGAAGACAGATTAAACATACTATTCACAAACCTTTGATACTAATTACGCCAAAAAGTTTGCTGAGGCATCCTGAGGCAAAATCCTCAAAGAAGGATTTCCTATCAGGTTCATTCAAAGAAATAATTGATGATGAAACTATAGATGATAAGAAAAAAATCAGCAGATTAATTCTTACAAGCGGGAAAGTCTATTATGAGTTAAATAAATATCGTAGTGAAAATAAAATAAATGATACTACAATTGTAAGGATTGAACAATTTTATCCTTTTAAAGATGATAAAGTAAAAGGGATCATTCATTCATATGCTAATGCTAAAAAGGTAATTTGGGTTCAGGAAGAACCGAAGAATATGGGTGCGTGGAATTTCCTATGGCACAGATTGCAGGAGAGTTCATTTCCTGATCAAAAAGTTTATTATGCAGGCAGACCTGAAAGTGCAAGTCCTGCAGTTGGTTCAGCAAAGATATCTAACCAACAGCAGGAAGAGTTGATTAGGAACGCTTTCTCAATTTAATGGTATAGGGTATAAGGTATATGGTAAATAATATTAGTTCAAGTTTAAGAGCGAACCTAAGAAAATTTATGAATTACTTGAGCTTGAACCTCGATTTGTCATTGGGGCATGAATTACACTTGAATTTTCACTTTCCTATTCCCTTATACCCTTTACCTTTATACCCTATTTCCTTCCATGCGGGCGTAACTCAGTTGGTAGAGTGTCAGCTTCCCAAGCTGGATGTCGCGGGTTCAAGCCCCGTCGCCCGCTCTCAGATTTTTGTTCTTTAATAAATAATTAGGATATTTCGACCTCAAATTAGGGCGCTTAGCTCAGCTGGTTCAGAGCATCTGCCTTACAAGCAGAGGGTCCGCGGTTCGAATCCGTGAGCGCCCACAAAATATTTTAAGCCTCATTTTTATTGTGAGGCTTTTTATTTATGGTTAATTATTACGTTTATATAATTTATTCCGAATCCTTAAATCTTTTCTATATCGGACATACTTCTAACCTTAATGATAGAATCATAAGACATAATACAAACAGAAATAAATTCACTAAGAATAAAGGTCCCTGGAAACTTATTATTTCATACCAATGCAAATCTAAATCAGAAGCTTATCAACTTGAATTAAAACTAAAAGCAATGAAAAATTCTTCTAAAGCAATTGAGTATCTTAAAAAAGCTGGTTCAGAGCACTCCGACTTAAAGTCGGAGGGGTCCGCGGTTCGAATCCGTGAGCGCCCACAGAAAAAGCTTCAATTCTAACCCAATTGAGGCTTTTTTATTTTGTTAACTTCTAAAAATCTCTTTGTTTATGTACCGAAACTGTACCGTTTTTTTTGCTGGTACATCCTCGTTTTTCAGTCGCTCTTATCCCAAAGCATCCCCGGAACTTGATGGAGTAAATTATATAAGAAACTCAGTTAAGGTTGTAGTTGAGGCTCTACTCAAGGAAGGAGTATAATAATATTAATTTCTGATTAAATCTGTTTAATTTTATTTAGAATTAAGATTTTAAAATTAACTTTTCATCGTTTTCTACATTCGGGCTATTAACCTGATATTTTTTGAAAGTAACTGAGAATACAGATCCTATATTTTTTTCGCTTTGAACATTGATTTCAGCATTATTTATTTCAACATATTTTTTAACTAGTGCAAGCCCCAGGCCATTTCCTTCATATTGTCTTTTCTGTCCTGCATCTTCCTGTGAAAAAGGGGAGAAGAGATGTTCCATATACTTCTGGGTCATTCCAATTCCTGTATCCTTAATAAAGATAGTAATAGAATCATTACTACCATTTTCAATTGAAATGATAATTGATCCCTGGTGAGTATATTTTATAGAATTTCCTATCAGGTTCTGAAATATCTGATTAGTGGTGTATAAGTCGCAATAAATATATGGCTCTTTTGAAGAGCATCTAAAATTTAATTCCAGGTTTTTTTCATCACTAAGTGGTTTAAATTCTCTTGTAAGCTTTTCAAGTTCAACTTCAATATTTATTTTTTCAAAATCATGTTTGTAATTTCCGGATTGGACTGCCGACATATTCAGAATCATATCTATTGTTCTCAGAAGCCGCTTTCCTGCACTATCAACAGAGCGGATAATAATCTGAGCATCATCATTATTTTTGTCTATTTCATCAGCTAAAATCGGTACTGCAGTAAGAATAGCATTTAGTGGTGTTCTGATTTCGTGTGACATTTGAGCAAGGAAAGCACTTTTAAGCCTGTTAGATTCTTCAGCTTTTTCTAAAGCAAGCATTAAATCTTTTTGTGTTTTTTTAATTTCAGTAATATCAAGGGTCTGAACAATTGTATGTTGTGGAACTGATTTATGATCATAAATTGTAACATATTTTGCAATAACATCAATCTTATCTTTATTCCTTTTTACAATTACCTTTTCACAATTAAGATCGTAATAATTGATGTGACTCTGATCCGATGAGGTTAAAAACGTTGCTTCACTTAAATCATCGAATAGTATTTTTATATGAGAATTAATTAATTCTCGCTTGGAAAAACCCGTTATTTCGCAGAATGCTTTATTAACGTTGATGATCTTGTTAAAAGTAGAAACAATAAACATACCAATTGGGGCATTTTCAAAAACCAATCCAAATTGCTCTTCACTTTTGTAAAGTGATAACTCGGCTTTTCTACGTTGACTAATCTCACTACCCACTTCATAAATTTTTTCTTTAAATACAACACCTAATTTTGCATTAAGAGAATTAACACGGCTCGATGTTTTATTAAGTTCCATAAGAACCGAGTTAATTTTTTCTGCAAGAAGTCCAATTTCATTGTTGCGGGTGTACTCAATTTTAATTTCTTTATCACCATTTATAATTCTATCAAGTGTTGAAATTAGTTTTGTTATAGGTTTAAACGACAGGGTACTAAAGATGTATGTGATTATTACAGCTATAAAGAATATGGTAAGATTAAACAATGCTATTAAGAGTCTTGTTTTATGAAGGTTAGTAACTGTTTCTGTAGCATCAAACCCTACATAAATTCTACCAAGTTCCATATTATCAGAAATCACAGGCTGGGAGATTTTAAATATCAGGTTGTCTTTAGAAATTTCAGAAGAATTTATTAAATATTGATTTTGTTCAGCAACTTCAATATTTATGGCATATATAATGAGACCGTCACTGCTTTCTACAATTAGATATAAAGCTTCATTCAGATCTACTAACTTATTTAATGTTTCTTTGTCATTTATATTTGAAGTTTGGAATGTTTCGGGATTTTGCTTAAAAAAATTTGAAAACACCTCGGACTTATACACATATTTTTCATAAACATCAGCCTCAACTGTTCTGACAATATATATATAGATTGAAGCTAATAATATCAAGAAAAATATTGAAAATTCAATTGTAAATTTTAACTCAAGTTTCCGGGATTTATTCCTCATTATTTCCTTTTAGATGAAAAGTTACTTATTTAAAATCAACTAATGTGCCGGGGAAGTATAGATTTTTTGCGATTTTGAAAGGTGCAGCACTATATCAAGAATAAGAACATGTAATTATTATATGTAAATTTTGAAATTCCAGAAGTCAATTATATTTACTTTATGGATTTGCAGCAGTAGGAAAAGTTCTGGTTTCTGATGATGTTATGGTCTTAGGGAGTATTTATTTCATTAAGGTAATAGGAAAAACTGAAGCCCCTTCTCTACTTATGAAGTTCAGTATGAAGCTCATCATGTATTTCAAGCGGCTCTAAATGAGTAATAATATTTACCTGTGAATTCAAGTTATTTTTAATTGTGCTTTCTAATTCTGTTGCAATTTTATGTGCATCCTCAAGAAGAATTCCTTTTGGCAGTAAAAGGTGAAATTCTATCCATACAATATTCCCGCTCTTCCTGAATCTTAATAGATGATATTCTAACCCTTTACTGAGAGTTTCTTTATCAAGAATTTTTTTAATAGAACCTGCAAGATTTTTATCACCTTCATCCATTAATCCTCCAATAGATTGCCTGACTAATTTTCCTCCCGACCATAAAATGTTTAAAGCTGCTGCAATAGCCACAATCGGATCAAACGGATGCCAGCCAGATAGCCACGTAAGTAGTAATCCACCAACAACACCAAAACTCGTCCAGGAATCTGTAAGGACATGCTTGCCATTAGCTACAAGAATAATAGAATTTGTTTTTTTTCCCTTCCAGACTAAGTATACTCCTAAGATTAAATTTATTACGGATGCAATAAACGTAAATAATACACCTTGATCCAGATTAGAAATTTCAACACCAACTATTAATCGCTTAATAGATATGTAAATAATATAAACTGCAGCCAATATGATCAGTGCTCCTTCAAATCCTGCAGAAAAATAACTTATCTTTTGATGCCCATAGGTATGTTCTTCGTCTGCAGGTTGAAAGCTATACCACATACTAAATACCGCAAAACCAACACCTATAATATGTATTATCGACTCAACAGCATCAGAGAGTATAGCTGATGATCCTGTTAGGTAGTATGCATACCACTTGATGATTAGCATTACAACCCCAAATGCAAAGGATAATCTAATCGCAAACATTTGAGCTGATTTATCTTTATTCATAAAATTCTTTTACAGAATAATAAAAATAGTAAATTTAATATTCTTCAAGATTTTACATTGCCATCATTTGCAGCTTTTATAAAATCAGGATACATAGAAAAGACTTCATATGATTACCCGCTTAAAGCATCTTGAAGATTTTCTTTGATTGATTTGACATCGTACTTTGTGGAATTAATTGATTCAGAAGAGGAGAACACTGAATTTGAGCGCCATTAAATACTAACTGTCTGTACTCGGAAATAGTATACATCAAAATCATTGAACTCATAAACTAAGAGTTGATGATATATTAGAGGCTATGAAAAATTCAGGTCTCACTTTTTTGCGAGATTTATTTTATTTATAACAAATTTATTTAAGTACCATCATCTTTTTAGCTGAAATAAATTTAGTACCAGAATTATCTTTTGCTTCTAATGTGTAAAAATAAACTCCACTGTTTATTCCATCTGCACTAAATTCAATATTATGAACACCGCCTTCAAGATTTTCATCAATCAATGTCATTACCACTTGCCCTATAACATTATAAACTTTAAGTGATACGTGACCATTAATTGCCAATTGGAAACTGATGACTGTTTTGGGATTAAATGGATTGGGATAATTCTGATTCAGTACAAATTCTTTTGGATATACATTTACTTCAACCGAAGATGAGTATTGGAATGTACCATCATAATCAATCTGCTTTAAGCGATATGAGTATTTACCAGCTGAAACATTATCATCAATGAACGAATAGTCTTGCGGTTCTGTTGTTGTTCCAAATCCAGTTATATACCCAATCTTCTCCCAACTATCTGCTATTATATTCTCGGTATCCGGTTTCCTTTCAATTTCAAACCCGGCATTATTTGTTTCAGCAGCCGTAACCCATTTTAGCATTATTAATCCATTATCATAAGTTGCTGTAAATGATATTAGCTCAACCGGAATGATTGTATCTCTCTGCCACAAACCATCACTTGTCGCAGCAATAATTCTATCATCATAAACTATCATCTTCTCAATTGTATTTAAAAACGGAAGACCATCTCCAAAATCTTCCCAGTTAAATCCTTCGTTTGTTGAACTGAAAACACCCGAACCTCCAAACTTTAAAGATGTAACAAGGGTCCCATTAATCCTGATAATGCATGAACTGTAAGGATCAGATGTTAATCCGTTGTTCCTCATTTCCCAGCTTGTTCCGTTGTCAGTTGAAAGCCATACACCGGAAATAGTACCAGCCCACAATTTACCAGGTTCTGAAAGAAAAGTAATTGTACTATAAAAAGGACCCGTTATCCCTTCCCAGGTAACCCCGTCATCAATAGATTTATATGCGCCAGGATTATTAATGCTCTCTCTAGCAGCAAATAATGTCCCGTTATGGTTTACAAAATTCTTTGCCTCAATGCCTTGACCCGTAATATTAGTCACAATCCAATTCTCAGCACCGTTAGTAGAGCGGTAAATACCGTTCCACGCTCCGGTGAACAAATTACTGTTATGTTTATAAATAGATTCGGTGAACTCATTTAATGCACCCGGTCCAATCGTAATGCCATTGCTTTTCTTCACCCAATTATCGCCGCCATTTGTTGATTTATAAATACCATCTACTGTGGCTGCGTATAAAGTATCTCCCGATACCAAAATCTGATAAACCGATTTTGCCTCGTTTGTGTTCAGACCATTATTAATCAGCTGCCAAGAAAGAGTGCTGTCTGTTGATTTATACACACCATCGCTGAAGTGAGCCAAATAAATAATATCATCCGCTTCAACAATATCCTGAATATAGTAAGAAGGGGAAGATGGTATCTGTGTCCACTGCGCAAAAGAATTAACTGTAAGCACAGTTAGAATAACAACAAATGTTACTACTTTTGTCATGAACGTTACCTTATTTGTTTAATATCATCTTTCTATAAAGTTGGAGAACTTCTCTATTTGTTCCAGTTATTTCAATAGAATAAATATAAATACCTGAACTCAAATTATCGGCAACAAATTCCAGTTGATACTTACCAGGTTGAATGAATTTATTTAGTAATGACTGAATTGTTTCACCCAAAATATTATGCAATTTAATAGTTACATTACTCTCAAATGGAATTGAATATTTAATAATGGTTTTAGGATTAAAAGGATTAGGATAATTCTGACTCAATGCAAATTCTTCTGGATATACATTTACTTCAACCGAAGATGAGTATTGGAATGTACCATCATAATCAATCTGCTTTAAGCGATATGAGTATTTACCAACTGAAACATTATCATCAATGAACGAATAGTCTTGAGGTTCTGTTGTTGTTCCAAATCCAGTTATATACCCAATCTTCTCCCAACTATCTGCTATTATATTCTCGGTATCCGGTTTCC
>Ga0154732_1150_pt4 | contig 11309 bp, 7 predicted proteins | sample Rifle2008BG16ft_FD_105740 | JGI IMG/M metagenome (GOLD analysis project Ga0154732, IMG submission 105740) | Ignavibacteria bacterium RBG_16_34_14 | reverse complement strand
AAAGACGAAATAAATAAGATTATTGCAGAACATTTCTCTGAAAATTTTCTTGATAAAAAAACAAGCAAACTCGAGAAAGAAATTGTTGAAGTAAAAACACCGGAGTCTAAAATATTTGCATTACCTAAAAGTGAAGTAAACCTTAGCTCTGCAATTTCGCAGGATTATTCCTTTAATTCTCATTTTACCAATACAATTGATATTCTTCTAGAAACTTTTGCAAAACTAATACAGGGATTTCTCCATTTCAGACAGGAGTTCTTCGGCATTACAATATATCATTCCCTTCCAACCGGTTCAATTAAAGAGTTAAAAGATTTTTTATTTAATCCAGGAATTTCATCTGAAGAAGAAAAGAAAAGATTAGGTCTATTAAAGGAAGAAATTCAAAAACTTCTCTCTCACCAGATTGGAATGCTTGAAGGGTATAGACAATCAGTTACAGAAGGAAGTAAATTGTTATTGGAAAGTATGGATCCGGGAGTAATTGAAAGGGAGATGATGAGTAAGAGCCAGCAGTCGTCTGTAATTGATGTTGGAAAAATACTGCCATTCACCAAAAAGATAAAAGTTCTTGATGCGCTTAAAGAAAATTACCGGAAATATATTTCCGACTTATATCATATAGAAAAGAAATTTTTCAGACCTCCTTTTTTGAAAGGATATCAAAAGAGAATTCTATCGGAAAAATCTCAGAATGAATATTAGTTATAGGGTATAAAGGTATATGGGTAAAAAGTATGAGATTTAAAATGAAAAGTATAAATTCTAAAATTCCCCTATACCTTTATACCTTATACTTCCATTCACAAAACAGGAGTTTACAAATGAAACATTTTCTAATGATTTTATTTATTTGTGGTTTAATCCTAGCAGCAGGATGTGGAAGCAGTGTTCAGACAATAAGCGTTGATATGACTTGCGATGATAATTGTAACGAAAATAATGCATTAGTTGTAAAAATATATCAATTAAAAAATGCTGATAAATTCAGGAATGCCAGTTTTGAATCTTTGATTTTCAATCCGGAAGAAATTCTGGGAGATGATCTAATTCCCGATTCCAAATATGAAAAGACCCTTATTCCGGGCGAATCTTTTCAAATAAACGAATATGAAATTAAACCTGAAGCTGGCTATATAGGAATTGTTGGAGATTTTCATTCACCCGCTAAAGATTCCTGGTTTCAGGTTGTTTCAGTATATGATATTGATAAACTAAATATAATGGTTCATGAAAATTCCATCTCTGTTACAAAAGAAGATTAGATTTAACATTCTTAAAAAGAAAATGGAGAATAATTAATTAAATGAAATTTCAAAAAGTAGTTTGGTATGAAGGAATGAAATTGGATCCTCACCATTTTCAGCAGGCGGACAGATATAATCAATATTATATTAATTCCCGGTTGGGTTTAATTAATCCTAATTATTGGGGATTAAATGAATTCCAGGTTGATTCTGCTGCTTTAGCCGGAGGTTTATTTGGTTTAGTAAAATGCAGCGGTATAATGCCCGACGGTTTTGTGTATAATATGCCGGATAATGATCCGCTTCCTAAAAACAGAAATTTTGAGGAGCTTTTTTCTGCAACTGCTGAAAAACTTGATGTCCATCTTGCAATTCCTGTTGAAAATGATTTGGGGAATAATTGCCAGATAGATGAATCAGTAAATTATAATAACACCCGTTATAATCTTCAGAATATTGAAGTGCTCGATTTTAATTCCGGCACAAACCTTAGGAGTATTGGTATTACTCGTCCTAATTTCCAATTTAAATTTGGTGATGAATCCCTGGAAGAATATAGTTCTGTAAAGATTGGCGAGATAGCAAGAAGTTCTGATGGAAAATTTACAATGGATAAAGGCTTTATAGCTCCGGCATTAACAATTTCATCATCCGCCGGCTTAATGGAGATGATAAGAGATCTGCTTGGTAACCTTGTTTCAAAAAGTAAAGAATTAAGAAATCAAACAACTATAGTTAAACCAGAATTATCTCTTACACAGGTTGAGATACTTTTAATGCTGCAGTCGGTTAATAATTTTATTCCTTTACTGAATTATTTTTATACGTCGAGGCATTTGCATCCTGAAAATTTATATATACTGTTATTAAATCTTGCAGGACAGCTTTCAACTTTTTCTAACCTGGGAATTAAGACTTCCGAATATCCTGCATATAATCACAAACACATATCAGAAATATTCAAGCAAGTAAACGATGATATAAATGCAATGCTGCAGGTGGAAAAGACACTTGAAAGGAAGGACATTGTAATACCGTTACGTAAGCAAGCGGAAACGCTGTTTATTGGCCAGCTTTCTCCAAATCAAATTCAGGCTCAATTCTTTTTAGCCGTTTCAGGAGACATTCCCGAGAAGAAAATTATTACTGAACTTCCGAAGAATATTAAGATTTCTGCTTATGAAGAAATTTTTGCTGTTAACCAGGCAGGTATTCAGGGAGTTACTATTGAATATATTGCCCGTCCGCCTTCTGGTGTCGCAATAAATGAGAAGGCTCATTACTTTAAAATAAATAAAGAAGGAAGATTTTGGGATAAAATTGCCACCAAAAATAATATTGCTTTCTTTCTCGCTTCAGAATTTAAAATGCTTCAAATGGAATTAGTTCTTCTTTTACCTGGTAATTAATTTTTTTTTCTCTTAGGAAAGAATATGGTAAACGGATCTCAAACAAATAATAAAAAGAAAACATTGGCAGATATTTCCTCAGAATGTTTAATGCTGATCCTCCAATTGCGGGCTACAAACGATTATGGAGATCCCTCCACGTTAAAAACCAAAGTTGTTGATTTGTTTGATGGATTTGAACAAAATGCCAGGAGTGCAGGTATAGATAATGAGAAAATTAAACAGGCAAAATTTGCATTAGTAGCTTTTCTTGATGAAACTATAATCAGTTCAAACTGGCAAAGGAAAGATGAATGGCTAACAGAACCTCTCCAGATAAAACTATTTGATACATTTAATGCAGGCGAAGAATTCTTTACAAATCTCCATAACCTCAGGCAAAGAGCCAGCAGCAATAAGGATGCTCTTGAAGTTTATTATCTCTGCCTTACTTTAGGTTTTAAAGGCATGTATCAACTACAATCTCCGGAAACATTAAGAAGAGTAGTTGATGATTTGAACCTTGAACTTCATCCTGAGTTATATAATGCTATAGATGCCATTTCTCCAAATGGAAAACCAAAAGAGAATTTTATTCAAACTGTAAGGGGAGGAATTCCTCTTTGGGTTTTTCCTGTTTCAGTAATAATAATATGTATTGTTTTCTATTTAATTATGTCTTTGTCCATTTCAGGAAAAGCAGAAGACATAGTTGAATCACTAAAAAATTTATTGAGCTGAGATACTTCACTAAAATATGAACGCCTTAATCAACATATTCAAAAGTCCAAAAGCTTTAGCAGCAATCGGGGCTCTGTTGCTTGTTGCTCTTATTGTCTTTCTTGGTTCAATATTCGGAGTAAGCTGGCTTTTCAGAATCATTGTTATTGTTTTCATTCTTCTTATTGTTCTTTTGATATTCATGTATAAGAAAATGAAAAACGCTCAGAAGGCAACCCAGATTGAAAAATCAATCGGTGTGCAAGCTGACGCTCAAATGAAAAATCTTTCTCCAGAAAAAAGAGCCGAGATAGAACAATTCAAAAAGCAATTAGAAGCTGCGATAACCTCATTAAAAAATTCCAAGCTTGCAAAAAGTAAATTAGGTAAGTCAGCTCTATATGCTCTTCCCTGGTATATGATCATTGGGCCTTCTGCTGCAGGAAAAACAACGGCTATTCAAAATTCAGGACTTGAATTTCCATTTGGCAAGGATGGTTTCAAAGGTGTTGGCGGAACGAGGAATTGTGATTGGTTCTTTTCTACAAAAGCAATCTTTTTAGATACAGCCGGAAGATATATAACCCAAACCGAAGACAGGGTTGAATGGCTTGCATTCCTGGATGTATTAAAGAAAAACAGAAGAAGAAAACCTGTTAACGGAGTTATTATTGCTTTAAATATTGATGAGATTATCAAATGTGATAAAGATGAACTTTTTGATCATGCAAAAAATATAAGATCAAGAATTGACGAGCTTATTGAAAACCTGGGAATAAATTTTCCTGTATATTTTGTTTTTACTAAATGTGACCTGGTTCAGGGATTTGTTGAATATTTTAGTGATTTCAGTGAAATAGAACGGTCACAGATTTGGGGGGCAACTTTAACAACACAGCAATTAATTAATACAAATCCAAAGGATGTATTTGAAAATGAATTTCAAAAATTATCTGATAAAATTTTTGAGATCAGAACAATCAGGTTAAGCAGCCCGTTAAAGAGAGAACAAAGGCGTAAAGTTTTTCTATTCCCGTATCAATTTAAATCTCTTCATCAAAAATTAACTTATTTAATAGGCGAGGTTTTCCAGCATAATCCCTACCAGGATAATCCGATTTTCCGTGGATTTTATTTTACAAGCGGAACTCAGGAAGGTGCACCTTTGGATATTGCAATTAAGGAAATTGCAAAGCAGTTTAATCTTTCTCAAACTGTGGAAGAGGATTCACAAGAAATTATAGAAACAAAAAATTATTTCATAAAAGATCTGCTTAATGATATTGTAATCGGAGATCAGAATTATTCTGCAGGGCAAACTTCGGGGGGTGTTAAGAAACAGAGTTTTGCAAAGTTAGTTACAGCTTCTGCTTCAGGATTATTTTTAATTTTATTTGGTCTATTTACAATTATTGGTTTTAATGGGAATAGTGATCTTCTTAATAAAATTAAAAACACATCAGAATCTTTTCAGCAAATTAATTGGAACCAGGACCTTCTCAAGAATTTTACAGAAACAGAAAAACTAAGAGTTCTGATTAATAATATAGAAAATGGTGAAGCAAACGAAGCATTTATAAGTTTTGGTTTTGATAGAAGTGAAGAAACATTACCAGAACTAAAAAAATTGTATATTCAAAAAACGGAAAGCTTTTTTACTCAATATATATATGATGAACTAGTTAGATACTTAAATAATTATGCAAATGGTCAGGATTATTCTGCCGAGGAAATTTACAGTTACTTAAAAGCATATCTGCTTCTTGGAAATCAGCGTTCTAAACTGGATACAACTGAACAAAGATTTCTTGCTAATGTTTTCTTTAATGTTCTAAACTCAAGATTTATAATTTCTAATCAAAGTGCTTCTCCTTCTGATAAAGATTCTTTAAGAAATTTATTAAAAAATTATATTTCCTTTTATACAGGCAATTTGAGTGATAAAAATGTTTATGCTGTTCGAAGTGATAATCTGCTTGTTAGTATTGTAAGAGATAGAATACAATACAAACCTAATCCTGAAAGTATCTATGCAAGGTTAAAACAAAATGGTATTAGTCAATTCCCAAATGAGCTTACTCTTGAAAAAGAGATAGGTGGAGGTTATACATTTCTAAAAACTGATTTCAGAGTGCCTGTTATTTTCACTGCAGATGGATGGACAAATTATATTGAAGAAGCAATAATTGAAGAAAGTATTAATCCTGGTAAAGAAGATTGGGTTTTAGGCAGATCTTTTGTCAAATCTGAGGACGAATTAACGAGCGAGGAAATCAAAAAAAGTCTTTTTAATCTATACTTCAGCGATTATAAACAAACCTGGCTTCAGTTTTTAGAAAGCATTCGCTATACAAATTTTGATAATGTGCCAGTAGCCGCAGCAAATTTGAAAATATTAAGTGATCCTGTTAGTTCTCCGATTGTTTTAATATTAAAAACAGTTAGCAATCATCTTCAGTTTATTGTGGATATTCAGTCACCACCGGATTCTAATACTAAATCTGTATATAGTAATCTTGATTTAAATAAAAATAATCTTAATGAGATAAAAAGATATTTAAATACTGATTTTGGTGCTGCACTTTCTCAATTAGTTGCGATAAGTAGTGCCTTGGAATCTATAAAGAGTGGTCCAGATCTTACTAAAGATTATGCAGTTAAAGTTTTAGATAAAAGAGCGCCTGAGTTTCCTTCATCATTGCAATCGATAAAAGGTATATTATATAATACCCCTGCTCTTCAAAACCTGTTTTCAATACCAATAAAACTTTCCTGGAGCGCAATACTTTCTGATGCCTCTCAATATATAAATCAACAATGGCGCAAAAAGGTTTTTGATGAGTTTAATAAATCTCTTGCAAGTTCTTTTCCTTTTAATGAGTCTGGAAGTGATGCCCCATTAGAGGATTTTAAAGATTTTTTCAAACCGGGAGATGGGATTATCTGGTCTTTTTTCAATAATGAATTAAGCGCTTTTATTAATAAAGAAAGATGGAAAGCAAATGAATGGGAAAATTTGGGACTAGGTGTTTCAAATGAATTAATAAATGCATTAAAAAAAGCTGATGATATAAGCAGCACTTTATTTAAAACCGGGGATTTAAATGTTACGTTCAAATTAAAACCTCAACTGCCTGAATCAAAATCTGGCAGTGGGCAAAAACCAATTATTGAACAGGTTAATCTTTATATTGATGGAGTGGAAGAACCTTACAGAATGGGATCTCCATTCTGGAAAGATTATTATTGGCCTGGTGCTAAAGGGACTCCCGGTGCAAGGCTTAACATTTCAATGAGAAATTACGGAACAGATACAAAAGCATATAATGGCGAGTGGGCGTTCTTCAAGCTTTTAAATGATGCTTCTGTATCAAGAGGAGAATCTTCCTCTCAGTACAATCTTAATTGGTTCTTTGCAAAAAACAATTATGATGTTACTGTTTCATATTTATTAAATGCCGGAAGTTCAAGAAATCCATTTTCAAAAAATTTCTTTAGTTCCTTTTCTCTTCCAACTAAAATTAATTAATATTGTCTGCTAAATTTGTTAATGTAGTAGGATATTTTGGTAAACTTCCTGGTTTTAACGATTTTGTAAAATTTAATGCCGGTGGAGAAGAACTATTGGTTTTAGATAAATGGCTGCAGGATGGACTTTTATCAGCTAAAATGAAATTAAAATCTGAATGGGTGAATTATTATAGAAGCTCGGAGCAGTTTTTTTTCTTTTATCCTTTTACAGGAACCAAAAGAGCTTTGGCAGGATTATTAATACCGGGTTTGGATAAGTCCGGCAGAGAATTCCCTTTCATTATTTTTTTTTATATAAATAAGGATCAGTTAATTAATGTCCCTTCTCACTTAATACCAATGATATTAATTGATATATTAAGTGAGTTCAAAGCTGTAATTATTGATATTGCTTCAATAACTGATTTATCAATAATCAACGAAAGGTTAAATAAAATTTCGTATAATATAAATAATCTTAACTATAAGAATAATATCTACCAAAATTATCTAAGTAATACTTCTCAGGCTGCATTTTGGAATAGGATTATTGAAGGATATGATGATTCAGCAAAATTATTATTTCTTAACAACTTATTTATCTCTGCAATGGAGAGCAAAGAGAAAGTAGTACCTGTTATAATTTCATTTATTTCCGATAATGATCATTACATAAATGATCTTTCCTTTTTTATTCATCTCACACTCACATTTCAAAAGACGCCTTACCTGATTCCCGCTGTTTTCTGGACCGGATCTGAAAATAAAAATCATCTCTTATTCTTTTACCCAAATAAACCTTTACCTAATAATTTTATTGATCTTATATATAAACGAACTGATGAGAATCTTTTTGTAAATAATACAGAAAGACAAAATATTAATTCAACGGTAAATTCATTTAAGAATTTATTAAATAAGAATTGGACCCTTAAAGAATTCTTAAGATCTTTTAACTACTGAAAAAATAAAAGGACCTTAGTATGCCTGAAATTCAGGATGTGGAAATTTCGGAATTTGTTCAGAAATATATTGAACCTATTGCGGGTGATTCTCCCGCCGGAAGCGATGCAAGCAATGAAGAGGAATATTTCAAGTTAAGTATGGAGATTCCTAAAACTTCTCCTGATTACAAAAAGTGTATTGAATTTTCCGAGATCATACTTAAACAAAAAAGTAAAGATATTAAAGTTGCTGCATGGTTAAGCTTTGCTCTTTTCAGGACTGAAAAAATTAAAGGGCTTAAAGATGGTTTAAACATTATTCTAAACTTCTTAAAAAAATATGAGAATAATCTTTTCCCTGAAAATCCTTTGCATAGAAGTAAAGCAATACAATTTATAAATACATCAAGATTCTTTAAACTTGTTGAAAAGGAAGATATAAACCATACAAATGCATCTGATATAATGGAAGCAGAAAAAAATTTAATACAAATAATAAGTGAATGCCAAAGATTATTCCCAGATAATATTCCTGTATTAAAATCATTAAAGGAAATAATTTCAGATCAAGCTGAGAAAGCAAAATCATTAATAACCCCGTCGAAAAAAGAAGAACCAGTCAAAGAAACTATTGTTGGAGAAGAATCAGAAAGCAAGATTGAAGTTACTCCTTCCGGAAAAATTGAAGAGAGCCAAAAGCCGCAGCAGGTTACCACACAAACAAGCTCAACATTAAAAGAGATAAAGCTTACAAATGAAAAAGATGCTGTTGCACAATTAAGACAAATATTAGCATTCTTTTATGAGAATCAACAACCTGCTACCGGAGATGGAGTAAAAAAAGAAAAAATCCCTGAAAACCATTTTGTATTTGGATTAGCACGGCAGCTTCAGTGGAGTAAAATTACAAGACCGCCAGATTCAGAAAAAATAACTCAGATTGAACCACCGAACCAGGTTATTCGCGGAAAGATAAAAGAATGGTTTACAAACAGTAATTGGGATACTCTTATTCCGAGAATTGAAATTAGCTTTTTAAAGGCAAACAGTGAATTTCCCTATTGGCTTGATGCTCAAAGGTATATTACAAAAGCACTTGAGCAAAAAGGGGGGATTTACATTCAGGCATCGGAAGATATTAAAATTCACCTGGCAAAATTGCTTCAGAGAATTCCTGATCTCCATCAATTAATATTTAAAGATAAACAAACTCCTTTTGCTGATGAAGAAACAATTAAATGGATAAATGAAGAGGTTAAATCTTCTCTCTCCGGTGGGAAAGGAGCCGAATCAATTATTCTTCCTCCAATAATGGGAGAGGATTACGATCCTATTAATAAAGAATATGAAACTGCATGTAATGAATTGCCTGGAAACTTTGAAAAAAATTATTCAGAAATGCAGCGGGGTATTAATTCTGATTCAAGAAAAAAAGGGAAATTTCTTAGAAAACTTAATCTGGCCAATTACTGTATTCAGGCGAAAAAGTATGAACTGGCAGAAGTAAATTTAAATGAACTAAAAGCTTTAATAGAAGAATATAATATTAGCGAATGGGAAACAGCATTATGTACGGCAGTCTGGCAATCGCTTTATTTAGTAAATGCCAAATTAATTTCAGAGGGTAATGGAGAATTAAAAACAATTTTAGAAAATCGGCAAAAAGAATTATTCGGTAAAATTGCTAAATACGATGGAATATTGGCAATAAAACTTCAACAAAAAATAAATAATTAAGGAGGTAGTAATGGCAAGACCAACATCGCCCAAAATAGCTCAAAGGGTTAAAGTAGCAATCCTGCCAAGCAGCGATGCTAAGGAAAGTGTTGAGCTTGATTATCGCATGCTTGTAACTGGTGACTTTAGTAAAAGTGAATCGGGGAGCCAGGGAATGCTGAAAGACAGAAGGCTAAGAACAATCTCGAAGAAGGGAGATTTTCAAAAAGTCTTAAAGGATTTTAATCCTAAGCTCAAACTTACTGTTGCTAACAAATTGTCCGACGACAAAGATGCTCAAATGGAAGTTAATCTTAATTTCCAGGATATAAAGGATTTTAATCCCGATGAAATAGTAAAGAAGGTAGAGCCTTTGAAAAAGCTTCTTGAAGCAAGAGAAAGACTAAAGCAATTGAAGCTTGCAGTTCTGAAAGATGCCAATCTTAAAAGAGCTCTTGAAGGAGTTTTAAAAGATGGCGGCGGCAGTATAGATGACCTGATGTCAAAACTCGGTTCTAAATAAGAAAATTAACTTACTTGTCCCGCCTTGGCGGGATAAAAACTAAACGGAGGTTTACAAACAATGGCTAAAGAAAAAACAACAGAACAAGAACAGCAGACTGAGCAGACCTCAGTTGATAAGCTGTTAACATTGCTTGATGATTCTAAGAAAGATGCTGTTGCTGAATTTATAAGTAAAGTAGGAAAAGAATCTCAGGTATTTAAAGTAACAGGGGCCTTAGTTGATTCTTTTATTGCAGATATTGATACAGTCCTTAGTGCACAAATGGATGAGTTATTGCATCATAAGGATTTTCAGGAACTTGAATCCAGTTGGCGCGGACTTCTTTTTCTTGTACAAAATACAGAATTCAGCAAGCCTGTTAAAATTGAATTGCTTGATGTCTCTAAAGAAGAGCTTTATGATGACTTGAATGAAGCTGCAAATGGAGAAGGATATGAGAAAGATTCCGGTTTATGGCACCATATATACTGGGGTGCTTATGATAAAGTAGGCGGACATTCTTATACTGCAATTGTTGGCGATTTCGCAATTGAAAATGCACCGCAGGATATAAGTTTGCTTCAGCATCTATCAGTTCTTTCAGAGTCTGCTCAGATTCCTTTTCTTGGAAATGCAAGCCATAAGTTTTTTGGTGAAGAAAGCTATTCTGATGTTATGAACAACCGCTTCCTTCCGGACCAGATAAATGACGGTGCCGAATATACTTCCTGGCGTGCTTTCAGAGATGATGACCGTTCAAAATATATTGGGCTTGCCCTACCAAGATTTCTTGGAAGATTACCTTACAATGCAGAATCTGAACCAACTAAGAACTTTAATTATACAGAGGGAGTTTACAGCGGAGGAAAAGATAAAAGCCTCTGGTGCAACGCTTCTTATGCTTTAGCTTCAAATATGATAAAAAGCTTTGAGAAGTGGGGATGGAGTGTAAAAATAGTTGGCGTTGATTCGGGTGGTAAGGTAGAAAATCTTCCTACTCCAACTTATGAAGAACATGGACAAAAGAAACTAAAAGTACCTGTTGAAGCATCTGTCGGGCAAGCAAAAGATCAGGAATTATGTGATCTTGGATTTATTCCATTAGCACATTGGGATAGAACAGATTATGCATGTTTCTTTGAAGTTCCTTCTGCAAACAGACCTAAAAAGATTAAGAGTGATCCCGAAGCAACAGCTAATTTTTCCGTAGGTGCAAGGCTTCAATACACAATGCTCGTAACAAGAATTGCACATTATCTTAAATACAGGCAATTAG
>Ga0154732_1149_pt1 | contig 11511 bp, 8 predicted proteins | sample Rifle2008BG16ft_FD_105740 | JGI IMG/M metagenome (GOLD analysis project Ga0154732, IMG submission 105740) | Ignavibacteria bacterium RBG_16_34_14 | reverse complement strand
GAATTTGACAGAAAAAGAGAAGAAGATTTTATTCCAGGCAAGCAAAAAGATGAACTGATGGGGAAGTCATTTGATAGTCATTCATAGTTATTCAATTGTATGATTTTAAATCTTAACCTTCGTTTTAGTCTTATTATTTTATTATTTCTTCTTCCTGGTTGTTCTGATGATAAAATAATAGAACAGGATAAGCTCGTGCTCATTTACAGCGATTTATTGATTGCACAGGATACAGTTTCATTAGATGATAAAAGTCTCGATAGTTTAAGACAGTCTGTATTCAAAAAGTATAATGTTGCTGAAAAAGATTATGAGAATACTATAGATTATTATAATGAAGATTTAAAGAGATGGGAAGAATTTTTTGATAAGGTTACTGCTCATATCGGGAATTTGAAAACAAAGACTGACTGAATTTAAACTTTGCAACTGCTATCCTCAGCATTGGGTAGCTAACGGAATCATTCAATCTGAATTTAAGATCCTTTAAATCGTCAAATCCTTTTTCTATTTCTGAATTAATCTTTTTTAATTCATTTGAATTAAAGAGATGCTCAATCCCGATTTGCGGGTCATATTCGATTATACTTTCAATCTGCATTGAGATTACTGCTTCCGATGTTTTTCTTAACTGGGCAATATCCTTTAAGCTGTATCCTTTTTTTAATAATGAATATGTTTCTTGAATGTTGGAAGGAAGGTCTTTTTGCTCCTCTTTTTTAGTTTGACTCTCAGAATCAGCAGAGTAATTCATTATTATCTCAAGAAAATCCTCCCCAACTTTATTGAACATTCGCGGCGAGGTTCCGTTAACTAAAAGAAATTCAGTTTTTGTTTTTGGTTTTGTGTTTGCAATTTCTCTCAAGGTCTCATCGGGACAAATTATCAAACCGTTCTGGTTGAACTTTTTGGATATTCTGCTTCTTGCTTCTCTTAGCTGGTTGAAAAGAGCGAGGCTTTCTGTATAATTTTCTATAATTCTTTGTTCAATTATAACAGTTTCATTTCCTATTTCTTTCAATCCTTTATCAGTTATTCTTAATGCTTTTGCTTTGTCTTTTATTTCTGTAATTAAATCATTATTAATTAAATAATGAATTACCCTTTTCAATTCTTCGCGTGTATAATTTCTGCAAACACCAAAAGAGGTTATCCAGGGATCATCTGAAGATTTTGCAGCACCTCTTAGTATGTTTATTAAAAGATTTTCGGTTAAGTTCTTTTTGCTTTCAGATAGAGTTTTAAGAATTACTTCTGAAATATATTTCCTGACATTCTCTGTTGTTCTCACATCGGTTAAACACCTGTCGCATTTACCGCAGTTATAATTATCAACCTTTTCACCAAAGTACTTTAAAATAAATTTGAATCGGCATTCATCACTAAAAACATAATCAACCATTTTATCAATCTTTTTCTGAAGATTAAGGTAACTTTCAAGAATCTTTTTATAATTAAGTTTTAAACTTTTATCTTCCACTCTTGGTTGAGTAAGAATCACGCTCTCTTTTGTTAATGGTTCTTCGTATGAGATGATTCCCATATTGATGAGAACTGTTAAAGTTTCATGTGTTTGATAAAAATCTAAACCAAGCTTTGACGTAAACTGCGAGATTGAAATTTGAACTTGTTTGTTGAATATTTCACTACCGTATGCTCTTATAAGCAAAAGAATTAATTCTTTAATTGAATTACTGACTGAACCTTTGACAAAATCTTTTAGTCTCTCTTTGTTCCAGAGAATCTGGATATTTTCTTTCCTGTCATATTCTGAGAGAACTTTTAAGTAACCCGCATATTCAAGAAATCTTAATGCTGAAAATAAAAGTCCTTTTGAGATTTCTTTTTTTGTATATGCAGAGATAAAATCCAGGTGAAGTGGAATTTCTTTTTCAGAAATATTTCCAAGAGCTACTTTACCATAATCACAAATAGCATTATAAATTTTAATTATTATCTCTTTGTTCGGATGAGATTGAGAGAGAAAATAATTCTGAATTCTTATATCCGATTCATCGTGTAAAAGATAAACCTGTGATTTTGCTCCATCTCTTCCTGCTCTTCCGATTTCCTGGTAATAATTTTCAATTGAGCCGGGAGTATTGTAATGAATTATGAGTCTGATATCTTTCTTATCTATTCCCATTCCAAAAGCATTTGTTGCTGCAATAACCGGGATAACATCCTGCAAAAAATCTTCCTGCACTTTTTTTCTTTCTATAGGATTTAAACCTGCGTGGTAATATTCACACTTAATCTTATGCATATTTAAATATTCAGCTATCTCTTCAGCTTTTTTTCTTGAAGATGTGTAAATAATGGCAGGCGTCTTATTGATTGAAATCAGCTCCAAGCATTTTGCATTTTTCTTTTTGGTAAGAAGAACATTCAGATAAAGGTTATCTCTCTCAAATCCTTTAACAATAATTTTAGGTTCTCTGAATCCAAGCTGTTCAGTAATATCTTTTATTACTTCAGGCGTCGCAGTAGCTGTAAAAGCAGAAATCTTTTTTATCCCGATATAATCTATAAACTCTTTTATTTTTGCATAGCTCGGACGGAAGTTATGTCCCCATTCACTGATGCAATGTGCTTCATCAATAAAAAGGAAAGAGGGATTTAGTTTCTTTAATCTTTCTGCAAATGTAATGTTGGTGAGCCTTTCGGGTGCAATATAAAGAAGCTTTACCTTTCCAAATGCAATATTCTGAAGTACATCTTCAATCTCAGTAAAAGCCATTGTACTGTTAATAAAAGAAGCCAGCTGCTCTCTTTGATTAAGAGCGTCAACCTGGTCTTTCATTAAAGCAATTAAGGGAGAGATAACAATTGAAAAATTATCTGACATTAATGCTGGAATCTGGTAGCAAATTGATTTTCCTGCACCGGTAGGAAGAACAGCAAGAACATTTTCACCGTTCAGTATAGATTGAATAATCTCGTCCTGTCCGTTCCGAAAATTTTCGTATCCAAAATATTTTTTTAGTGCTTCGTGATGCTTCATTTTCTTTACATCAAAAGGTAATTGCTGACCGGTAAAAAAGAAAAATACCGAATTGTTATACTCTTAAAATAACATATTTTATACGACTTTTTGTTGGATTTATTTTTGATTAGAGATAACTTGTTAATAACATTTTAAAATTACAAGGCAGGTCTGATGAAACGTATTAAACTATTAACTCTTTTCTTTCTTTTAAGTATTCCAAATTTTGCGCAGGTTAAATACACTGATAAATTACTTGAAAACAGTATTTTCACTTCTGCACCCGAAGAAATAAGAAGCAAAAAACCTTTTGCGCGTGAATGGTGGTTTTATGAACAGCGAGCTTTCCCAAATGATTTTATTCCTGAAGACGCTTATCAAAATGCAATTCGGCAGCGTGATGCTCAAAGAATTACCAATGGAACAGTAGAAAATATAACCTGGGTAAGTCTTGGCCCTACTCCCGGATATTATTTTGCATATGGAAATATTTCTTCAAGAATTGTAACAGGAACTTATCATCCTACAGATCCAAATATTATTTATGTCGGTCCTGCTAATGGTGGTGTATGGAAATCAACTGATGGCGGAGTAAACTGGCAGCCTTTAACCGATACTCAGCCTTCTCTTGCAATGGGAGCTATAGTTATTGATCCGGCAAGTCCAAATATTATTTATGCCGGAACAGGTGAAGCAACATACAGCGGTGCTTCATATTATGGGAGAGGATTGCTTAAATCAACTGATGCAGGTTTAACCTGGGTTCATATTACTAGTGGACTTCCTTCTTCTTCTTATTTTTCGCGCCTCATAATTCGCCCGAATCATTCCAACGAATTACTGGCAGCGCTTGGAACATCAGGATTATCCAGAAGCACTGATTTTGGTCAATCATGGACTACAATAGTTGGTGGGAGATGTGATGATGTTTTATTCTCATTAACAGGTGATACTGCTTTTGCGGTTGGTTCAGGAATCGGAGGCTTGAGAAGATCAGTTGATGGTGGTGCATCTTTTTCAACTTTTGGTACTGGCTTAAGTTCAGGAACCAGAACTCATTTTGATTATTGCAGAAGTAATCCTTCCGTTATGTACGCAGCGGTTTATTCCGGAAGTTCAGTATCACCATATAAATCAACTGATTATGGTGCAAATTGGAGTTTAGCAGGTTCCGGATTAAGCGGGGGCGGGCAAGCCTGGTATGACCTTCATTGTAAAGTTAATCCCTGGAATCCGAATCTTGTTTATATAGGGCTTATAGATGTTTTCAGATCAACAAATGGCGGTACTTCTTTCACCAATATTACAAATGGTTATCAGGGTGGTAATGTCCATGTAGATCAGCATAATCTTTTCTTTCATCCGACGGATCAAAATACTTTTATAGTTACAAATGACGGTGGAATCTGGAGAACAACAAATAACGGAAATTCGTTTGTAAACTTAAATCAGAATTTAACTTTAACACAGTTTTACAGGATAGCCGCAAGTCCTTTCAATCCCGGAAGAATTCTTGGAGGAACCCAGGATAATGGAACTCAGCAGACATTCTCTACATTAAACTGGGCAGCTGCTTTTGGAGGTGATGGTGGAGAAGTCTGTTTTAACCCTTTCGATTCTAATTTTATTTTAGGAGAGACACAAAATGGCGGCTTGGTACGTACTACCAACGGAGGAACAAGCTGGAATGATGCTGTATCAGGAATAGCTTCTGAGAATGTTGCCTGGGTTGCACCAATTATTGCTCATCCAAATAATTCCGGAGAGTTTTTTGTTGCTAGGCAAAGAATTTACAGAAGCACAAATAACGGCGGAAGCTGGACAGCAATTTCAGGTAATGTTAATGGTTCTTCTGCAGTAAGAGAATTAGCAATAAGTAAAAGTAATCCTACAATTATGTTTGCTGCTTCAGGTACACAGGTTTTTAAATCAACTAATGGAGGTGCAGTATGGACAAATGTTACATCAGGTCTTCCAGCAAGAACAATAACTTCGGTGTATGTGCATCCTTCAAATTCCGATGCAGCATTTCTTACTTTCTCAGGCTTCGGAACAAATAAAGTTTATAAAACAACCAATGGCGGAACAAACTGGGTGAGTATTCATGGAAATCTTCCTGATTCTCCTGTTAATGATATTTTTATTTATACTTATGATGCACAGAATCCCAATACATATTTTGTCGCAACAGATGTTGGTGTCTTTTTAACAAAAGACGATGGCTCAAACTGGACCGAGTTAGCTGATGGTCTTCCTAATACAGTTATTTTGCATCTTGATTATTCATCTTCAAATCAAATGTTAAGAGCCGGAACCCATGGCAGGGGAGTTTATGAAGCATTTATTGATTTCACAGTTCCTGTTGAACTGACATCTTTCAATGTAAATATTGTTGGTAATCAAATTGTGTTGAACTGGATAACTGCAACTGAAACAAACAATAAAGGTTTTGAAATTGAAAGAAAGTTTAAGAATAATGAATGGGAAACAATTGGTTTTATAATTGGTAAAGGAACTACAACAGAAATCCAATCTTATAATTTTAAAGATAGCTATAATGATATTTCTTACAGCGGAAGAGTTCTTTACAGACTTAAGCAGATTGATTTTGATGGTTCATTTGAACATTCAAAAATAATTTATGCTGATGTGGATTTTACTCCACAGACATATAACCTTTCACAAAATTATCCCAATCCTTTTAATCCTGTAACAAATATTAAATATTCTATCCCTATAGAGAGCGAAGTTAAAATAGTTGTAATGAATTCACTCGGCCAGGAAATTGCTGAGCTTGTAAATGGAAATCAGAATGAAGGGTTTTATGAAATATCCTGGAATGCAGATGAATTTGCATCCGGTGTTTATTTTTACATAATGGAAGCTGTGTCAACAAATAAGCAGCTTTCTTTTCAGGATACCAAAAAACTTTTGCTTGTAAAATAATTTCATTCATTGTAGCACAGATTATAAATCTGTGCTACGTTTTTTACTACCAACTTTATTATCGCTTATCATAAAATTCTCACCACATCTTACCTCCTGCAGACAAGTTTAGCAATATATTTTTAATTAAATTTGCTATTGTAAACTATTAAAATTCTTAGCTGATGAAAGCTGTTGAAACAAAAGATTTAACTAAAATATACTCCTCTTCTTTTGGAAAGAAAAAAGTTCAGGCTCTTGTTGAACTTAACCTTGATGTTGAGTCAGGTTTAATTTTTGGATTGCTTGGACCAAACGGCGCCGGTAAAACAACTTTTATTAAACTTCTGCTCGGAATTACATTTCCTACTGCCGGTAATGCAAAAATTCTTGAAGAGAGCTTATCTAATTACAGTGTCAAAAAAAAGATTGGGTATTTGCCGGAGAATCATAAGTATCCTCCTTACCTGAAGGGAGGAGAGGTTCTTAAATTTTTTGGCAAACTAAGTGGAATGAATGGATTGGATCTCGATAAAAAAATTGATGAACTTCTTGAGCTTGTTAAGTTATCGCAATGGAAAAAAACTAAAGTAAAAGCTTATTCAAAAGGGATGATGCAGAGGCTGGGACTTGCACAAGCTTTAATAAATGATCCCGAATTAATTTTCCTTGATGAACCAACCGATGGTGTTGACCCGATTGGAAGAAAAGAAATTCGCGATATTCTTGTTGAACTTAAAAGCAGGCAGAAAACAATTTTTCTTAACAGCCATTTGCTTTCGGAAGTTGAATTAATAACAGACAGGGTTGGAATTCTTAATAAAGGAAAATTGCTGAGAGAGGGAACCGTTAAAGAATTAACTGAGAAGAAAGAAGAATATAAAATTGTTATTGAAGGAAATGCTGCAGATTTAGATAGTATTTCATTCGATAATTCTTTCACAAGAATATCCGATGGAAGCTATTCTGTAAAAGTTGCAGATATAAATGAACTAAATAAAACTATTGATCAGTTAAGGAGCAGAAGTATTCTGTTAAAAGAAATTATTCCGATGAAAAATACACTTGAAGAAATGTTTATCTCATTGATTACCGAATCTGAAAAAAATATTAAATGAACAACATCTGGATAACAACCTGGTACACAGTAAGAGAAGCTTTAGCAAGGAAAGTATTTCTTTTTTTTATCGGGCTTTCTGCGCTCGCCATAATTATTAGTGCAGTTGTTGTAAATGTTTTAAGCGATTCAGCTCTTATTAGTGGTGTAACGACTCAGGATAATAATATAATCTTTGAAGAAATAGCTGCTTCAATACAATTAATAATTATTACACCCTTAGCAAGTCTTTGTATTCTGCTCGCGATTTTTTCGAGTGCAAGCTTTGTCCCCCATATGCTTGAAAAAGGAAATATAGATCTTCTTTTGTCCAAACCAATTTCGCGTTCACAATTGCTGTTTGGAAAATTCCTTGGCGGACTTTTAGTTGTTTTAATTAATGTAGGATTCCTTATCATAGGAGTTTGGCTGGTTATTGCAATCAGGTTCTCAATATACAATTTCACTTTCCTCAGTATAATTCTTTCTGTTACTTTTACATTTGCGGTTCTTTATTCTATTATAGTTTTATTTGGAGTTGTTACACAAGGTTCAATTCTTGGAATGATGGCAGCATATTTTATCTTCCTTATATTAAGTCCGCTTCTTTATGCAGGGAAAGTTCAGTTTGGTGAATTAATTACAAGCGATTTTCTAAAATCTGTAATCGATTTTTTTTATTATATAGTTCCAAAAACATCTGAGTTGATGGGGCAAATAACAATGAATCTTGCTCTGGGAAAAGGAATTATTGACTGGCAGCCAATCCTAACCTCTTTAGCTTTTATGTTTGCTGCAATAGGTTATGCAATTTTTATATTTAACAAAAAAGATTTTTAATAATAATTGAAATCATAAAAAGAATTAAAATCTAAATTGCAAAAATTGACAGATTGCCATGAAGAGTGAATGACTGAATGATTGAATGTAAAAACAAATTCATTTGTTCAATCAATCATTCATTCATTTTATTTAATGAATCTATTAATTTTATATTAAAAAAAATTTCAATAACTAAAATGAAATATTGTGAAATCTTAGGGGATAGATATGGAAAATGAAAAGCTTAGACTTGAAGATCTTCTTGAAAAAAGAAATCAATATGAAGAAGGGGCAATAAACAATATTGCTATTATTGGTGCAGGTGTAATGGGGCAGGGAATTGCTCAAACAATTGCTGCTGCTGGACTTGAAGTCTTATTAATTGAAAAAGATACAAAACACCTTAACAAAGCAAAAAATGTACTCTCTTCTTCAATAGATAGGGAAATCCGCCGCTGGTCTATCACTCCTTCAGAGAAAAAAGCAATACTAAGCAGGATTAAATGGGAAACTGCTTTTGATAAAATTAAAGATTGCGACCTTATTGTTGAAGCAGTTGATGAGGATTTTGAATTGAAGAAAAAAATTTTTCAGAAAGCTGATGCACTTGCAACGAAAGATACAATCTTTGTTTCAAATACATCTACACTAAGTTTAACAAAAATTGCAGAGAGCACTTCTCGCCCTGAGAAAGTAATCGGAATGCACTTTCTACATCCTGTTCCTAAAATTCCGGTAGTAGAGCTTATAAAATGCCTCCATACTTCTAATGAGACTGTAGAGAAGACTAAAATTTTTACTGCACGTATTGGAAAGACACCGGTTGAAGTATATGAATATCCCGGCTTCGTAACAACAAGAGCAATTGTTCCTTTACTTAATGAAGCAATGTATATTCTTCTTGAAGGTGTTGCAACAGCAAAAGATATTGATACAGCAATGCGGCTCGGTTACAATTTTCAAATGGGACCACTTGAACTTGCCGACAGCATGGGACTTGATGAAGTTCTTGCCTGGATGGAAACTCTCTGGAAAACTCTTGGCGAACCAAGATACCGTGCCTGTCCTATCTTAAGAAAATTAGTAAGGGAAAGAAAGCTTGGCAAAAAAACCGGAGAAGGTTTTTATAAATATGATGAATATGGAAATATTATTTATGAAGCTTAATGTGTTAACCAAATATAATCAGGGGATAAAATGAAAATTCTTGTTCTTAATTGCGGAAGCTCATCAATTAAATACCAGTTTATTGATACAGATGAAAAAATTGCTCTTGCAAAAGGTTTGGTTGAAAGAATCGGGATGAGCAGTGCGATTCTTACTCATAAACGCTACGATGGCGATGAGATAAAAGTTGTCGGTGAAATCCTCGATCATAACATTGCTATAGAATATGTTCTTGGTGTTATGCTCAGCAAGAACCATGGAGTTATCGAAGATAAAAAAGATATTGAAGCTGTAGGACATCGAGTTGTTCATGGCGGCGAAACATTTTCAGATTCAGTTTTTATAACTGATGAAGTAATACGGGTTCTACAGGATAACATTGAACTTGCACCACTCCATAATCCACCTAACATAAAAGGTATTCTTGCTGTTAAAAGAACACTTCCCGGTACACCTCAATGCGGAGTATTTGATACTGCTTTCCACGCCAGTATGCCTCCTAAAGCTTATCTTTACGGTATTCCTTTTGAGCTTTATAAAAAATATAAGATAAGAAGATATGGTTTTCACGGAACATCTCACTTCTTTGTATCAATGAAAGCTGCAGAAATTCTTGGCACAGATATATCGGAGCTAAAGATTGTTACTGCTCATCTCGGCAACGGATGTAGTATGGCGGCGGTAAAAAATGGAATATCAGTTGATACAAGCATGGGATTTACTCCTCTTGAAGGTTTATTGATGGGAACAAGAAGCGGCGATCTTGACCCTTCTTTAATTCTTTATATTATGGGAAAAGAAGGTCTTTCTCTTAATGAGGCCGGTACGCTTTTAAATAAGCACAGCGGCTTAATTGGTATGAGTGGTGAAAGCAGCGATATGCGGGAAATTCTTTCTGCCAAAAGGGAACAGAAGAGAGCAAAGCATGCTTTCGATCTTTTTTGCTACAGGATTAAAAAATATCTGGGTGCTTATGCTGCTGCAATGGGTGGTCTCGATGCTTTTGTTTTTACAGGAGGGATTGGTGAAAATTCTTATGAAATAAGAGAGGAAGTATGCAAGGACTTAGGATTTCTGGGAATTGAAATAGATGAAGAAAGAAATCAAAATAAAAATAATATAATTTCTTCTGATTCTTCCAGAGTAAAAGTTTTATGTATTTCTACGAACGAAGAATTAGTTATCGCATTAGATACAGCAAAGATTGTTGAAGAAAAAATGGCAAAAGCTTAAAAAGTTTATTTATACTCAATCAGTTCATAACCAAAACGGATTGTTATTATTATGCCTGAAATCCATTCCACAGCCATTATCAGCTCCAAAGCTGAAATTGCATCTGATGTTGAAATAGGTGCATTCTCAATTGTTGAATCCGGTGTAATAATCGGAGAGGGAACGAAAATTTTTAATAATGTTACTATTAATACTGGTGCAAGGATTGGAAAGAATAATAAAATATACCAGGGTTCTGTAATTTCTGCACATCCTCAGGATCTTAAGTATGCCGGAGAACCTACAGAAATTATTATTGGCGATAGAAATGTAATAAGGGAGTGTGTTACAATCAGCCGTGCCACTGCTGAAGTTGGTAAATCTTTTATAGGGGATAACTGCCTTTTTATGGCTTACTCACATGCAGGGCATGATTGTTTGATCGGCAGTAATTGTATTCTTGCAAACAGTGTTGCAATTGCCGGTCACGTTGAAATAGAAGATAACGTTAGATTAGGCGGACTAGTTGGCATTCACCAATTTGTAAAGATTGGTGCATACACAATGGTTGGCGCTCATTCAATGGTTGTAAAAGATATTCTGCCTTATGGATTATTTTCTGGTAACCCTTTGGAATATGAAGGACTAAATGTTATAGGATTAAAAAGAGCAGGATTTACTGATGAAACGATTGAAACTGTTAAAAAAGCCTACAAACTTATATACAACTCAGGATTAAATGTTTCCCAGGCAGTAAAAAAAATAAAATCAGAGTTGGCTCAAACCGATGAGATAAAACATATTCTTCATTTTATAGAAAAAAGTAACAGAGGTATTTCAAAATAATTTATTAACTCACTTTTACATATTTTCTTAATCGTAATCTTAATCCTAATCGGATTATTAAAATCGAATAAGATTATGATTAAGAGTAAGATTTTAAATAAATTTTCATAATGACATTTGAAACTTTTTTACTCTCCTTCATACCTTTATTTGTTGCGATTGATATTATAGGAACCGCTCCTATTTTTCTTGGCTATACTAATGATATTTCCGAATCCAAAAGAAAAAAACTTATTGTTGAAGCAATACTAACCGCATTTATTGTAGCAAATGTTTTTATTGCAGGTGGGAAGCTTATCTTTAGTTTCCTCGGCATAACCATAGATGATTTCAGAATTGCCGGCGGCATTATTCTTTTAATACTTTCTGTAAGTGATATAATTTCATCATCGGAGCAAAGAAGGAACCCGGGTAAAGATATTGGCGTTGTTCCGCTTGGAATTCCTTTAATAATGGG
>Ga0154732_1135_pt1 | contig 11859 bp, 16 predicted proteins | sample Rifle2008BG16ft_FD_105740 | JGI IMG/M metagenome (GOLD analysis project Ga0154732, IMG submission 105740) | Ignavibacteria bacterium RBG_16_34_14 | reverse complement strand
TCGTTACTCCTTGTTCTTAAATCTATTTTTATCTCAGAACAAGGATTAACGATTTTTGAATCAAGACGTCAATTTTATTTCAATATACTTAATTCATATTCAGCAGCTTTTTTGTATGCTGCATCGCCTTTTGCTTTGTTAAACATTTCTTTAGCTTTTTTCAAATCAGCTTTTCCTTTATAAGCTAAACCCATATAATAATAGGGTCCACCTTCGCTTATAGTTGATTTAAATTTAAGCGCACTATCAGATGCAGCAAGAGTTTTATCAAAATCACCTAATTCAGAATAAACCTTTGCTAATAAAAGATATGCTTTGTCATAATTTTTGTTTTCAACTGCTTTTTGAAGATGTTCTACAGCTTTAGTATTGTTCTTATTGTTAATCGCCTCATTCCCCAACATTGTATAAGCAACAGCCAAGTTCTCCTTTATAGAAGATTTTAAAGTTGTATCTGTTGACATCTGAAGCACTTTTTCAAAATTCACTGCGGCTTCCTGGTAATTCTTCATTGAAAAATAAACACTGCCTAAAGCATTATACGAACCTTCAAAATCAGGTTTAAGTTTTATGCTCTCTTCAATAGCAGTTTTAGCACTATCCAGATTTCCGGCTTTTCTATAAGCCGCTCCCTTTTGATAATAAATCCGAAAATCTTTTTCAATGTTGAGAGCTGAATCATATTTCACAATAGCATTAGTATATTCACCAGCTTTTGCCAATTTGTTGCCTTCGTTATATAATCTTGCTGCCTCAGAGCTCATCTCCTGAGCAAATGAATAACTTAATGCAGACAAAATTAATAACAAACAATAAGCTATGAATGATCTTCTCATAGATCTCCCTTCTTTTTAATTATAGAATAATTGATTTAGTGCGGAAGACGGGACTTGAACCCGTACGCCAATTAAGGCACTACCCCCTCAAAGTAGCGTGTATACCAATTTCACCACTTCCGCAAAATTCGGAGATAAAAATAAATTTGCTTAGACTGAAAAGCAACTCTTATATGATTTTTAATACAGGTAATAAATAATAATGTTCCGTTTAATCCATCATTCTCTTTTTCTTTAGGAATAAGACATCCCTGATCTCTTCCCTAAATTGCCTTTCAAAAAGAGTAAGCTCAGCTATTTGTTTATAGGTAAGTATGTCGTTGAGGGAATTAAAAAATCTTTTCCTTTCTTCATCTAATCTTTGATGTGTTATAAAATAACTATCAATTAATTTTTTCAATTCAGGATCATTATCATCTTTAACTGAAGAAATTTTATCCTTAAGCTTACCAAGCTTTTCATCGAGTTCATCGAATAATCCCTTCATTTTTCCCTGATGTTCATTTCGTCTTGCAAAAAACTTAATCGCCGTCTCTTCGTTCATATTCAGAACTTCAAGAAGCTTGATTTTTTCAAGAGCTTCTATTTTTTCCCGTGAATCACCTTTCCTATGTGGTTGTGAATATATTATGGATGAAAAAAATAAGATGACCAATATCCAATTTTTCATTTTGACCTCAATCAAAATCTTTCTTTTATTAAATTATTATAAATATTATCTATTTCTTCCTCAGAAAGTTCATCAAGTATATTGTCAAACTCATTGCTTGTTACATCAACTAAATAATCTCCTGAATATCCATTAAGACTTAGCTCATCTGCCATCATTGAGCTAAAAAGAGAATCATAATCTTCGGGAATATTTTCAGTTAATTGTGAAGTCGTTAAATCCTGAGAATAGTTATTCAAATAAGTTTTTAATTCTTCGTTATCTAACTGCTGTAAAGTTATTTGTTCGTCTTCAATCACATCTTCTTTATTTGTAGTTATAAAAAATACTATTATGGTAATTAAAACAATTAATATACTTCCAACCGCAAAAGAAGGTTTTATTCTTAGCTGCTTCTGTTTATAAGTGCTTTCTCTGAAGCGAGGCAGAATATTTGTAAAATAATTTTCATCGGCATTAACATTCTTCAATTTTTTAAATTGATTAAGAACATTCCTTAAAGAGTCAATCTCTTTTTTCAATTCAGGAGAGTTATTAATCTCTTTTTCAAAATTAATTAATTCCTCACCGGATAATTCGCCCTCAATATATTTTCTTATTTTTTCTTCATTCTTCATTTTGCATCAGTGCTGTTATTTTTTTTAATGCATGAAAATAATTTGACTTCAAACCTCCGACACTTTTACCTGTTATTTCTGCAATTTCTTCATAAGACAATCCATCAATAGCCCGTAAAACAAAAACCTCTCTCTGTTTTGCCGGAATTTTTTGTAAATGTTTTTCCAAACGGTTTACTTCTTCTTTAGTTTCAAAATCTTTTATAATATCAGAATCGGCTGCTCTATCAACTCCACTATCTTGTAATGAAAAGATTTCTTGAATAGATCTTCTCCTTAACAGATTTATACTTCTTGTAGAAGTTATAGTATAAATCCAGGTATACAAAGATGATCTGAATTTAAAATCCTTTAGCTTTTTGTACATTACCAAAAGAACTTCCTGCACAATCTCATCAGCATCAAGATGATTACCTGTCATTCTTCTTGCATGCCAGTAAATCCTATGCTGATATTTTCGAACAAGTTCATTAAAAGCTGATTCGTCTCCATCATTGAATCTCTCTATAAGATCGTGATCATTATTTATTTCGGTCATAAATCAGCAGATTATCCTGAATATTCGACATCGGTATGGAAGATTAAGTTTAATGTTCAGAACAAATTTTGTGGTATCCTGATTTCAAAAAATTGTCACCTGAACTTGTTTCAGGGTCTAAGAAATTAAGATTCTGAAATGAATTCAGAATGACATCTTCAAATTTTTAGATGCCATTAAACCAAAGTTATCTCTATCCTGTCAAAAGTTCAAAACAAAATAAAATTTAGGAGATAAAAAATGAAATCCTTAATAACATCTTTCAGTATAGTGCTTCTATTATCATTTATAATTTCCGGAGATGGTTTTGCTCAGCCAAAACAAAAATTCCAGAAAAGATTTTTTAAAGAAAATATGATTGAAAAACTGAATCTTAACGAAGAACAGGAAAATAAGATTTCAGAACTTAGAGCTGCTCATCAAAAGGGGATGATAGATCTTAAAGCTGAACTTGAGAAAAAAATGATTGATATGAGAGAATTGAATGAACAAACTGATCTGAAAAGAGCAGAATTAATTTCCACCGTAGAAAGCATAAACAGTATTAAGAACAAGATAGCAATTGCAATGGCAAATCATAAAATGGATGTGCTTGAAATATTAAATGCTGAACAGAAAAAGATATGGCTTGAACATGAACCATTCAGAGACCATATGAAAATGAAGTTCAAAGAAAGAAGATTTGGTTTCGGTAGGTTTGGCTGCTGTGAGTTTGGTCCTCCACCTCATTTTGATAATGATGAACCTGAGCCTGAAGAATAATTGACAAGAGGCTGTCTCAAAAGCCTTAATTTGTCAACCTGAACTCGCTTCAGGTTCTGAATTTTGCCTAAAATCAAATCCAAAGATTCCGAAACAAGTTTGGAATGACAGTTCTGAGACAGCCTCTTTATTTTGGATTTGTCGGTCTCAAATCAATTTCACTCATCATAGCTCTAACTGGCAAATTAATAATTGAAAGAACTGCATGAGCAACATCTTCGGGTGATAAAACTCTTTCAATTTCCTTTTTCTGATTGTGCCCGGAGTTGAACTCTGTAGCAACAGATCCGGGACAAATAGTTGCAACCCTTACATTATATTCTCTCACCTCAAGCATAAGTGATTTAGTAAATCCCAAAACTGCATGCTTGGTTGCACCATACATTGTTCCTCCTATAAACCCATTCTTGCCTGCAAGAGAAACAATATTAATTATTGAACCTTTCTTTCTTTTAATCATATCGCCAATAACAGCACGGCTAAAATTAAAAACTCCATAAACATTTGCATTCATCTGCTCTTTGAACTCATCAAGTTTGGCTTCAGTGAGAGGTTTAAGAATTCCCATTCCTGCATTATTAACTAAATAATCAATCTTACCATATACATCAATTATTTTTTTAAAAGACATATGAACAAATTTTTCATCACCAACATCGCCTGAGAAATATTCACATCTTACATTTTTAGATTTAATTTCTGATTGAACTTTTTCAAGTGCTTTTACATCCCTTCCAAAAATAATTACGTCCATTCCTTCATCTGCCAGGGCAAGAGCAATTGCTTTACCAATTCCCCTGCTTGCACCTGTAACTAAAGCTAATTCTCTATCATCCATTATAAATCTCCTTCAATTGGTCTTACAACTATTTCTTCGCTTATCATATTTTCTTTCTGCAGGAAAATCCAAACGAGCAATCGCGCTATACCTTCAGCCTCCATCATTCTTTCAGAACTTTCTTTTCTCACATCCTGCGGCCACATCGGTGTTATTGTAGCTCCAGGAATTATATTAACAACTTTTATTTTATGTTTCCTTACCTCTTCTCTTAAAACATTTGTGTAAGCCATTAACCCATTCTTTGAAGCAGCATAAGCACTTGAGTGTGTAAATACTTTTTTTGTTACAATAGAAAGAATATTAATTATTGTCCCCCCTCCTTGTTCAATCATTTTGGGAAGAACTGCTTTTATAGTATATATGGATCCAAGCAGATTTGTATTAATTATATCATCAATTTCATTTATAGAATTCTCTTCTGCTAATTTGAACGAAGTGATGCCGGCATTGTTTATAAGACAATCTATTTTATGGGATGAAAGAATTTTTTTTGCGGTTTGATCTACATTTGCACTAGAGGCAACATTACAGGGATAAATATCAAGCTCAAGTTTATCTTTCTTTAAAGATTTATTTATTCTTTCAAGCTCGAAAGCTCTTCTTGCAGAAACAAAAACTTTGCAGCCAATTTTTGCAAATTCTTCAGCTGCTGCTTTACCAATTCCGGAACTGGCTCCAGTTATCCATATACCTGATTTCTCTTGCATTTCTTATTTTTGATTTAAGATTTACGATTTACAAGAAATAAATTACTATTAGAATTTTTGAATTAAGATTTATTTTTGATTTCGTTAAGTTTTTGAAATAGTAGATCCTTGAATTAAAAATAAAATCGTAAATCATAAATTGTAAATCATAGAGTTTTACTTGAAATTAATGTTAAGAATTCTTCTCTGGTTCTTGCATCTTCCTTAAATACACCGTGCACCGCACTGGCAGTTGCCGAAGAGTTTTGTTTTTCAACACCTCGCATCATCATACACATATGAAAAGCTTCTGAAACCACTGCAACTCCCTGTGGATTTAGATATTCATCTAATGTATCAGCTATTTGTTGAGTCATTCTCTCCTGTACCTGTAACCTTCTTGAAAAAATTTCAACAACTCTTGGTATTTTGCTAAGTCCTATAATCTTTCCATCAGGAATATAAGCAACATGCACTTTTCCATAAAAAGGAAGTATGTGGTGTTCGCAGAGGCTATAAAAATCAATATTTTTTACGAGGACCATCTCATCATATTTCTCACTAAAAACAGCATCATTCATTATCTCTTCTATCTTTTTATTATAACCAGAAGTAAGAAATTCATAAGATTCAGCTACTCTCTTCGGAGTGCTTAATAAACCTTCCCTCTCAGGGTTTTCTCCTACTTCTTTTAGGAGATCATAAACCAGTTTTTCAATAGCTTTATTTTCCAATTTTATTCTCCCTTATACTCAAAGTAATTGTTTTCAGTCTCATATAATTTTATGGAATAAAGTTTGCCTTTAGGAATTTTATTCGCAAGCTGTTTCCAGATTGCTGCTGCAATATTCTCTGCAGATGGGATAATCCCTTTCATAAAATCAGTTTCAATATTAAGATTTTTATGATCAACTTTTTCAATAACATTTTTTCTGATTATCTCTTTAAGAACTTTAAGATCAAGAAGGTATCCTGTGTTTGGATCAACTTCTCCGCAAACCACAACTTCAATAATATAATTATGTCCATGCCAGTTAGGATTGCTGCACAAACCATACAATTTAAAATTTTCTTCATCGCTTAAAGCAGGATTGAATAAACGGTGTGCAGCACTAAACCGTTCGCGTCTTGTTACATAAACCATATTAATTCTTTAATGCTTCCAAAACTTCTTTATTATGTCCATTAACTTTAACCTTCCGGAAGATCTTTTTTATTTTTCCTTCAGAATTAATTATATAAGTCGTTCTTTCCACACCCATATATTTTCTGCCGTACATATTCTTCTCTTTCCAGACATCATACTTCTTAATAGCTTCTTTCTTTTCATCACTTAAGAGGTCAAAGTTCAAATTATATTTCTGTGCAAATTTTTTATGTGATTCAACTGAATCAGGACTAACACCTACAATAACAGCATCTGTCTTTTCAAACTTTGGAAAATCATCTCTGAAACTGCAGGCTTCTGCTGTACATCCGGAAGTATTATCCTTTGGATAAAAATATAGTATAACATTTTTACCTTTAAAATCATTTAATGAGATAGTATCTCCATTTTGATTATTTAATGTGAAAGCAGGTGCCTTCTTTCCTTCTTGCAGCATTTTAATCCTTAGAAATTATTTTAAATTTGTTTTTCAATCATGCGAAAGTCATTGCGAATCCTGATTTATCAGGATGAAGCAATCTCTCATTTTATCTAATTGTTTATTATTTGAGAATGTTTCGCTCGAAGACTCGCTCACAATGACAATAATAGAACAATACAATATGATTTGTAAACAGACAACATTTTCTATTTCTCCAATGCTTTCATTATCGCTTCATAATCAGGCTGCAGGCCCGTATGCATACATATTTCAGCATACTTAATCTTACCGTTTTTTCCAATAACAAAAGCAGACCTTTTTGAAACTCCCAGATAATCATATTTACCCGGAGAGTGAATTTCATTTAATGAATCATATTTGGCGGAAGCTTCTCTGTTAAAATCACTTAATAAAGGAAAGTTAAGATTTAGTTTTTCACTCCAAAGTTTTAAAGAGTAATGACTATCAACGCTTATTCCCAAAACATTGGCATCAAGTTTTTCATAAATCTTCATATTATCTCTCATTGTACACATTTCTTCAGTGCAGGTAGATGAATTTGCAAAAGGAAAGAAGAGAAGAACTATCTGTTTATTAAAATAATCTTTTAACGATATTTTTTTACCGTCTGTATTTATCAACGTAAAATCAGGAGCAATATCACCAATACTTAACGACATAATTTCTTTCTTGCTTCAATACTTAATAGTTCTTTAATGTATAAAAGTTACTTATTTAGCTTTGTACATTCAAGCGATGGATATTAGCTGTTGGTTTTTAATGGCGGATATTTGAGCAAAAAGCATAATGAATATAAAAATTGCAAACTGACAACTGAAGACTGCTTACTGTTTACTTATTAAAGCAGTCCCCTTTTCTTTGTCCACTCTTTAAATCCTTCTTCAAGCTGTTTAAAAGAATTAATGGTAAAAAGTATAGGTTGTAAGTGCCATACATCGTACTGCTGTTGCACAAGCTTACCAGGAATAAAATCTTTAACTTCAACTTCATTTGATAAAGCATGATTTACTTCTTCTTTTGAAGAAATAATTCCTGCACCATAAATTCTCATTCCTTCTTTTTGTCTGATAAGACCAAACTCAACGGTAAACCAATGAAACGTTTCAAGAAACTTACGGTTTTCACCTTTAGCGTTTAATGCAGCTTCACCAAACATCTGGTAGAATGAAGCAAAATTTTTATTTGTCAGCAAAGGCATATGCCCAAACATGTCGTGGAAACAATCAGGTGCTGGCGTGTAATCAAGTTCTCCTTTACCTCTAATATAATCTGTTGAGGGAAAAATTCTTTCACGAAGCAGTTCGAAGAAATTTTGTTCGTGAATTAATCCTGGAACGCGGGCAATCATCCATCCTGTAGTTTTTTTGAATACAGCACTAAGATCTTTTAAAGCAGGAATTTTATCTCTTGTAAAATTCAGAATATCAACACCATCAAGGTATTCCTGGCATACTCTCCCAGGCAGATTTTTCATTTGCCTGTCATAAAGAAATTTCCAGGTTTCATTGTCAGATTCAGGATAATCCGGGTATTCAATCTTATCATCAACAGGAACAGGCCCGGTTAACCTTTGAGGAATACATCTCGGATCAATTCCCTTTTCAGCAGCTTTTTCATAAGCTGATTTAAATTCTTTTTCTTCTTTTTTGTTTTGCATTTTATTTCCCGTAAACTTTTAATAATTAATTCGAACTTAAATATTCATCTTACGAATTTCAACTTTGCCAATGTGAATCAAATTATATTCACTTCCTCATTCAATTCTATTCCAAACTTTTGAAATACAGATTCTTTAATTTCCTTTGCCAGATTCATAATTTCCTTCCCGGACGCATTTCCATAATTAACTAATACAACGGCTTGTTTTGTGTGTGTTCCTGTATTTCCAACTACTTTTCCCTTCCAGCCGCAGTTCTCAATAAGCCAGCCTGCAGGAACTTTTATTTTACTGTTTCCCAGGTTAAAGCCAACAATATCATTGTACTTTTCTTTTAATTGAAGAAATCTTTCTTCAGAGATTTCCGGATTCTTAAAAAAGCTTCCTGCGTTTCCAATCTTCGCCGGATCGGGAAGCTTACTTAGTCTTACTCTGCAAACTACTTCGCTGACTTCTTTAATACCAATATTGTTAAATCTCATTCTTTCTATTTCACTTTTGAGATTTCCATACTCTAAATTAATTACTGGATTCTTACTTAAACTGATTGTAACATAAGTAACTATGAATTTATCTTTTAATTTATTTTTAAAAATACTGTCACGGTAACCAAACTTGCATTCTTTGTTACTAAATTTAGCTACATTAGAATTATTTAAAAAAATCCCATCAAGATTTTTAAAAACATCCTTAAGTTCCTGCCCATAAGCTCCAATGTTTTGTATTGGCGCTGCACCAACAGTTCCAGGAATTAACGAGAGATTTTCTATTCCGCCAAAATTTCTTTCAAGGCAGTATAGAATAAGATCGTGCCAGATAACCCCGGCTCCTGCTTTAATTACAACTATCTTATCATCTTCACTTATAATTTCTATATCAGGTATTGAAACTTTTAATACTAAACCGTCAAAGTCTTTGGTAAGAAGAATGTTGCTTCCCCCACCTATTATAAGTTTAGGTACAGAATTAAACTCATGAGAAGATAATATTTTTTTTAACTGCAGTTCACTTCTGACTTCAGAAAAGAATTTTGCTTTTACATCTATACCAAATGTATTAAATGGCTTAAGAGAAATGTTTTTTCTTACGTTCATTGATTCCAAGATTGATTATGTTAAAATAGTTATAAAATATTTGAAAAATGATACACTGGATATGGATGCCCCAGATACTGATTTTAGTTACTGGATACTAGATTCTGATCATTTTTATTTTCCTGAACTTGCTCTTGCACTTACTCTTAATTCAACTTATTATTAATCCAGATTTTAGAAATCAAAAATGAAAAACGATAACATAAATTTTGGCTTTGAGAACTGGCGAGGTCTGTCAGATTCAGAAATTAATTTCAAAATGGTTGCAAAAGTTTCGCAGGCCTTTGCAGGTTTTCTGATTTCTCACAGTATAGACAAAAATAACTTCAATGAGAGAGATATTTTAAAAGTCGGGATAGGGTATGACGGAAGAAATAAATCAAACGAGTTCGCTAATCTTTTTTCAAGAATACTCTCCGGTAATAACATAATAGTTTTTATTACAGATAAAATTTCTACAACGCCAGCATTAACCTGTTTCGTAAAAGAGAATAATCTTAATGCAGGAATTATGATTACCGCAGGAAGATTATCCTCTGAATATAATGGGATAAAATTTATCTCTTCTTACGGAAGCATTTTGACTAAAGAGCAGCTAAATGAAATTGAATATTTTATTGATAAGGATCTCATTCAGGTTAATGAAGATAAAATCTACCAGACTGACATCAGGAGTAAATATTATGAACAGCTTGAGAGTTTAGTTGACTTTAATTCTATTAGAGAAAGCGGAATTAATTTTCTGATTGATTCTATGGGCAGTGCCGGCCAGCAGGTACTTGAGAATCTTTTTATCATAAATGATATAAAAAGTAAAACCATTTTTAAATTTTCTGAAAATGATTTCTCAGGAAGAATTCCAAATCCTGTTAAAGAAAATTTACAGCCTGTTATTGATGAAATAAAAAAGTCCGATGAATTTTCATTTGCAATTGCAACAGATGGAGATGCAGACAGAGTTGCCATTATTAATGATAAAGGCGACATACTTAGTGATAACCAAATCGCTTTACTATTAACGGATTATCTATTGAAAATCCGGAATGAAAGTGGAGAAATAATTAAATCTTTTGTTCATTCTGACAGACTTAATAATATTGCAGATAAAAATAAATTAATCGAGGTACCAGTTGGTTTGCGTTTCTTTTCCAATCATATTTTAAGCGAAAATTTCCTGATTGGATTTGAAGGAAGTGGAAGCTTTATGTGGGGAAAAGGCACTCCATATAGAGATGGAATCCTTACAGCATTAGTTTTTGCAGAGATGCTTGCAAAATCTGGTTATAGAAAGCTTAGTGATTATATGGATTCAAAACAAGAATTATTTAATGATATTTATTCTGAGGGAATTAATATCAAATCCGAAAAACCTGAGAGATTAAATTCCTTATGTGAAAATCCTCCTGATAAGATTGGTAATTTCAGTGCAAAAAGTTTTCATTCTTACAAAGAGTTGAACGGCGAATTGAACAGCCTGAAATTTAATTTTATGGGAGAAAGAAGATGGGTTGTTATCCGTAAGTCTGATTATTATCCCTTACTAAAACTTTACGCTGAAGGTAACAGTTCCAAAGAAGTTCAGGAAATCTTAAATGAAACTTCTCTTCTGTTAGTTGAATAACCAAATTATTTTTTATTTTTGAAATCAGAAATAATTTTTCTTATATGATCATATATTGAAATTAGAATTTAACTTTCATCAATCGGGAGTAATACCATACCGGAGAAAAAATGGGGAATTGCAAATCCTTCTTATCACATCAATGAAAAGAAAAAAGTGGATTCTTCCCAAAGGTTATATTGAGTTTAATCTATCACCTTTTGAATCAGCTAAGAAAGAAGCTTATGAAGAGGCTGGTGTTATTGGTGCAAATGAAACAGTGGAACTGGGTTCTTTCAGAATTAAAAGCTCTATTGGGGTTTGCGATTTATTAGTTTATTCTATGGAAGTGATTGAAGTTCTGGAAGACTACCCGGATAAAGATCAGAGAAAAAGAAAATGGTTTTCTATTAAAGAAGCGGCAGAAAATATTACTATACCGGAAGTTTCAGGAATGATTCTTTCTTTGAATGATAAGATTAGGAAGTAAAATTCCAAAACACAAAAAACAATTAACAAATAAATTCCAATAATAAAATTTCAAAATGCAGATACAGGAAGTTTGGAATTTTGTTTTTGTTTATTGGTGCTTATTTAGGTTTTGGATATTTGTTGATTGGAATTTTATTATTCCATAAACCTTTCATTCAAAACTCTCTCCACTGCTTCCCTGCTAGTTTGGTAATCATATCCTCTTGACGCAAGGAATGAATAAACTTTTTCAGCAAGTTTTCTTTTTTCAAGATTTTTATAAGAGAAGGATTTTATTTTTTTCGAAGCAAGTTCAATAGCATTTTCAAGCTTATTTTCTTCCGAAAATTTTTCCTCAATTACTTTTGAAATTATTTCGTTGCTAATTCCCTTTTTCATCAGTTCGGATTTTATTTTTCTTTCACCCCATAATTTTGTTCTTGTTTTCTCCTCAGTATAGATTAGTGAATATTTGTA
>Ga0154732_1105_pt1 | contig 12094 bp, 9 predicted proteins | sample Rifle2008BG16ft_FD_105740 | JGI IMG/M metagenome (GOLD analysis project Ga0154732, IMG submission 105740) | Ignavibacteria bacterium RBG_16_34_14 | reverse complement strand
TTTCATTTTTAAAATCAATTAATATATGGCTTGCCTGAATAGCCGGAATTCTTTCCTGTTTCTCCGTTACTTTAATTATGTGGTAACCATATTTTGTTTGAAGAACTTCCGGATAGATTTGTCCCGGTTCGGTTTTATAAACTGCATCTTCAAATTCAATTGGAAGCAATCCCGCAGTTAAATAAAAAAGATCACCGCCAAGTGGTGCAGAAAACTGATCCTGCGAATGTCTAATTGCCATCTCTTCATAATTTGCACCCGCTTTAATACTATCAAAAACGGCATAGGCAAGTTTCTTAGCTTCCTCATCATTACCCTGCCCTGTTCTTAACATAATATGGCTTGCCCTGTATTCCCATTTCCTTCTTTCATATAATTCTTTTACAGAAGGTTCAACTAATTTTTTTTCAAGAAGATATGTTACACCAACCTTTTCTTTATAATCTGTAAGTTCAGCCATAAGGGAAGGATCACTATCATAGTTTCTCACAAGAGCATCTCTTAACTTCATTTTAAAGTTGAGATAAAGATCAAGGAAATTTTTCTTTTTATTTAAGCTGTCCCCCTTTGCTTTTTCATAGCTCCCGGTATTTTTAGCATACGCATTTTCAAATTCGTTCATCGTAATTTTGTAATCGCCGTATTCGGCAAGGACAATTTTCGAATGCTCGGTTGTGCAGGAACTTAATAAAACTGCAAGACCCGCTATAAATAAATAAATCGTCCGAAGAATCATTATTAACTCCTTATTTTTTAACAATTTTAGCTGACAATTTTAGCTACACCAACCTTGAAAATCAAGGTAAAGTAACTTAAAAATTTTTATTTTTTTAATTAATTTGAAACCTTGGGGTGCAATTATCGTCATTTAACCCTGGTTCCACTTCCTACCAACTCTGAAACAGTAAGAATCTCTAATTTCCCTTCTTTATTTTCAGCGGCAAGTATCATACCTTCGGATACTTGTCCCATTAGTTTTGCAGGTTGGAGATTAGCAACAATGACAACTCTTTTACCAATTATCTCTTCAGGTGAATATGATTTTGCAATTCCTGCAATTACATGTCTTTCTTCGGTCCCGATTTTAACTTTTAGCTTTAATAGCTTTTCACTTTTCTCAACTTTTCCTGCTTCAATTACTTCAGCTACTTTAAGATGGGTTTTCATAAAATCTTCATAAGAGATCTTTTCTTCTGTTTTTACAGAAGCAGGTTCAGATTGTAATTTTTCCATCTGCGTTTTTATTATTTCATCTTCAATTTTTGAAAAGAGTATTTCCGCCGGGTTAAGTTTATGCCCTTCTGCCAAATTGTTTTTTCCACATTCATTCCAGCTAATTGGTTTTGCATTCAACATCATAAATATTTTTTCTGATGAAAAAGGTATAACCGGATAAAACAATTCTGCCAATGAATAAATCGCCTGCAGACAAATGTTAAGTGTAGTTGCACATTTTTCTTTATCTGATCTTATAGTTTTCCATGGTTCACTATCATTAAAATATTTATTTCCTGCGCGTGCAAGATTCATAATCTCAAGAACACCTTCTTTAATTCTGTAATTCTCAAACAAAGAAGAAATCCTGGAAGGATATTCGGAAATTAATTTCAGCATTTCATCATCTATTTTTTCTGTTTTTCCTCCAGAAGGAACTTTCCCTTCAAAATGTTTATGCACAAAGGTGAAAGTTCTGTTTATAAGATTTCCAAAAATATCAGCAAGCTCATTATTATTTCTTGCCTGGAATTCTTTCCAGTAAAAATCTGTATCTCTTGTTTCAGGAAGATTAGCTGCAAGAGTATAGCGAAGAGGATCAGCCGGAAAAAGATTCAGGAAATCAGTTACATCAATTCCCCAATTCCTGCTTTTAGAAAATTTCTTCCCTTCAAAGTTCAGAAACTCATTTGCAGGAACATTTTGCGGAAGACAATATTGTTCTTTTTCTCCTTCATTCCATGCCATTAAGATTGCCGGAAAAATAATTGTATGGAAAACAATATTGTCTTTACCAATAAAGGCAACATATTTTGTTTCTAGATCCTGCCAGTATCTTTTCCAAAGATCAGGTTCACCTTTTTTCTGTGAATATTCTTTTGTAGAAGAGATGTAACCAAGCACGGCTTCGAACCACACATAAATAACTTTCCCGGGTGATGAATCCACCGGTACTTTTATTCCCCAATCAAGATCACGTGTTATTGCCCTGTCTTTTAATCCTTCCTTAAACCAGCCGCGGCAATATTGAAGCACATTATCTTTCCAGCCATATTTTTTATTCATTTCCTCAACATAATTTTCAAGGGCCGGCTGATATTTGCCAATCGGAAAATAAAAATGAGAAGTTTCTCTCAATGATGGAGTTTCACCTGTTATTTTACTTTTCGGATTTTTTAACTCAGAAGGATCATAAAGCGAACCGCAATTTTCACATTCATCGCTTCTAGCTTCCTCATATCCACATTTTGGACAAGTTCCCTCAACATATCTGTCGGGTAAAAACATCTTGGCTTTTTCATCATAAAACTGGTTTGTCTTTTTTTCAATAAGGATTCCACGATTATAGAATTCCAGAAAAAAATCTTTTGCCGTTTCATGATGAATCGGAAGGCTTGTGCGCGAGTAATTATCAAAGCTCATCCCGAACCGTTCAAATGCTTTTTTGTTTATTTCATGATAACGGTCAATTATTACCTGTGGGTTTACATCTTCTTTATCAGCGGTAATCGTGATAGGAACTCCATGCTCATCGGAGCCGCAGATATAAATTATATCATCGCCTTTTAATCTTTTGTAACGAACATAGATATCCGCAGGAAGATAAGCACCGCTTAAATGTCCTAGATGGATTGGTCCGTTTGCATATGGTAAAGCAGAGGTTACAAGAATTTTTTGTTTAGACAAGAGAAACCATAATTATCATTTAATAGTTACCAAATATAACTATTTTTTAAAGTAATTGACTATAAAAAAGCTCTCATAAGTTTATTAGAATATACATATCCAAAATCAATACATCCTTTCTAAAAGTTTTTGATAATTTATTTAAGGTACAATTTTAGCTGGTTCAATCTTTATTAAAACACAGGAGGAGTTATGCAAACAAAATCTTTCATATCAATTGTTGTTCTGATTTTTATAATTTCTTTTATTAACCCAATCAACTCCTTAGCCCAAAGAGAACCTAAAAACAAAATACTAGATGACCGTATAAAAACCCGTTTTCCAATAAATGATCAAACAAAACCCAGAGAAAGGCCAGGGGAAAAAGAAAAGATTAAAGAAAAAAATCCGAACCCGCCGATAAAAGAAAAGAAACCTCCTGATGAACATTGGTATCAACCACCCGAATATCCACCCATAGATGGAATTTGCATAGCACCAAAGATAATATCCTATCCAATTGATGGCGATATGTATGTGCCGGAACCGGAAATTACTAAACCAAATTATAAATTGGATGGAATTACAAAATATGAAGATGGAGATTACTGGAAAGCACTTGATGATTTCAACATTGCTATTGAAGAGGATTCAAATGATTATGAACTTTTTTATCATCGTGGTTTAGTAGAGATGAAGATTAAATTTTTTGAAGAAGCTAAAGAGGATTTTTCCAGATATCTTATTTATGTTTTTTATGAACCGGAAGGATACTTCCAAAGAGGTTTAGCTAAGTTTTACTTAAGTGAAAAAGAAGAAGCCAAAGAAGATTTTCAAATAGCTGCGGATATGGGTCATAAAATGGCAATGTCTATTCTAAAAAGATTTTACTGATTAAAGGAATTTTAGGTATGATATACAATGAAAATTTAAATTACAAACCCATTAGCTTATTAATTTCTTTTAAATATTGTGTCACCAATTTTATAATTGGTTCTTTAACTTTTGTGTTTGAATTGGTTTGTAAAATTCTATTAAAATGTTCTTCGGCTAATGGAAAATTATCTTTCTTTTTATAATAAACAAATCCAAGGACAAAATTTGAAACTAAATCATTAACATTATCAGCTAATCTGTTTTTATTAAAATCAATAACTTCGCTAACAATTCCATCTTCACCTTTATAAGAATAATTTTCAATTTCTTTATAAAGAACTATTGCTTCCTCAAATCTTTTTAAATACAATAATAAAAAAGCTTCATTATAGCGCCAGGTTCCATTTTTATTACTATATCTTTTAGCTACTTTACAAGTTTTTAATGCTTTAATGGGATCTTTTTCAAAGGAAAACTCAAAAATAGATTTCAATAAATAACCCTCATAATTCTCTGATGAGTATAAAAATATTTTATTTAGAGAATCTATTGCATTCTCTTCATCTCTCTGTCCCATATAAAAGAAACATATTTGTGCACTTTCATCTGAAAGGAATTTATAAATATTCTTTTCCAAGATTTTTAAATTTGGGGGGATTATATTAAACTTTTTCCTTAATTCGTTAAGTAAGTTTTCATGCAATCTAAAAGCTGTAAAAGGATCATAAGAAATATAAGCAGCAATTCCTGTAACATAATTTACCGCAATGTATATTAATTCTGCAGTAAACTTGAAACCAAACAATTCTACTTTTTCCGAAATAAATATTCTTCTTGCCCAACTTTCTTTTAATGCTTTTTCCACAGGATTTTGAATTCTAACTGAAATTGGGGCATGAGTAACTCTCGCATCCAAATTAAATACATATTTATTTTCTAAATCCAGTCTTTCCTTAATATTTCCCCAAATCCAAAAATTTCCTCCCGTTAATTTTTTAATTCTAATCCATCCTTTTTCAAGTTTTTTGTCAGATTTACTTTCAGGATATTTTTTTCTTTTTCTTCTATTCAACAAATCAGTATGATTTGACAATATTCCATTTACGCGTTCTGCTTGAAAATCATTTAGCAAAATTATTTGAATAAAATCAGATAAATTATTTTCACTAATTAGTAGTTTTATTTTTTCAGTAAAATCATCTTTTATTCTAATTTTTTGCTTATCATTTTCAGTTTGAATACTAATTAGCAAACCTATCTTATTTTTATTTTTCTTTGGAAGTTTATATCTCTTATATAGCCATATAAGTACCCAAATAAGTATACGTTAAATAAATTACTAATCGGATAAAAAATTTGGGGATTGGTTCAATTAACAAATTATTTAACGTTAGGCTTATAATAATAATGGCTATAATCCCAATCCATAGCGCTTTTAATCTTGGGAAATTTTTCTCAATCTGCTCTATAATTTTATAGTCCATTTCTTTTATCAAAAATTATATATACAAAATAATCACAATTCTATTTTTCACCTACTCAAAACCTCATTCTGCCGATTTTTCTTTTCAAATCCTATTATTGTTCTATAAGTTTACTCCAAAGAATTAAGGAGATACTCAAATGCCCAACAGCGGAGTAGATAAACGAATAACATTCGGGATAATACTTATAATTATCGGAGGAATTTTTCTCTTAAGCACACTCGATATTATAAACTTTCATGCTTCAAGAATAATCTTCTCTTTCCCTTTTATACTTTTTATTGTGGGAATCCTGATAATGATAAATTCAAACAAAAAAGCATTGGGAGGAATATTCGCCGGAGTAGGATTAATATGGCTTCTGCCAAGAATCTTTCCTGAAATAGATTATGGTCCGGGTTTGATAATTCCTGTTCTTCTTATCTGTCTTGGCATATATATGATTCTGAAGCATTCACAAAAAAAAACTGCAGATGGTTATAATTTCCACGATGAAACAATAAAAAAAGATTTGGTTGATGATGTTGCCATATTCGGTGGTGGAAATAAAGTAATCCATTCAGATAATTTCAGAGGTGGTAGCATCACTGCAATTTTCGGAGGCTCAGAAATAGACCTTACCAATTGTAAACTTGCTGAAGGAACAAATGTTCTGGACATTGTAGCAATTTTTGGGGGAACTACTATTATAGTTCCAAAAGATTGGAATGTTCAGCTAAACGTTACTCCCCTCTTTGGCGGCTTTTCCAATAAATCTATTAAAATGCCTAATGTTGAGATTGACAAATCGAGAGCCCTGGTTGTAAAAGGTGTTGCAATATTCGGCGGCGGTGAAGTAAAAACTGTGTACGGCTAAATTCTAAGTTCAGATTATGATTATTGACTAATAGCAAATGACAAAGGATTAAATGTCTGCACATCCAATATTAAAGAATACTAAAAATCTTATTCTTTATCTTATTGTTTGGTTCAGTATAATTGGTAGTTATCAGGCTGTTCTTATATGGGGTGTTGGATTAGAATTAAAATATGCATTACCGGATAATCTTATTTCCAACATCCTTTTATTGGGATTGGGATTAAGCTTCTGGCACTCTGCAAAATATATTTCGTTCGAGAATAACTCTGTTATAAAAATATTTTTAAGTCATATTTTCGGGGGAATTTTTATTTCGATTTTGTGGCTTGCAATAAGTTACTATCTTATTAATTCATTAGTTACTATAGATGAAATCTACTCTGAATTTTTCTTAGATACTCTCCCATGGAAATTTCTTATCGGTGTTCTTTATTATTTTCTTGTTACGGCTTTTTATTACTTAATAATATATTACTCAAGCTACCAGGAAAGAATAATAAAAGAAGCTGAACTAAAAAATCTTGTAACGCAGGCTGAACTTAAATCACTTAAATTCCAGATTAATCCGCATTTTATTTTTAACAGTCTTAACTCAATGAGTGCATTAACAGTAATCAATCCTGAAAAAGCAAGAAGCATGATTTTAAAGCTTGCAGATTTTCTCCGGTACACACTTGCAAGCAATGAAAGACAAACAACTAACCTTAGCGAGGAATTAAAAAATATCAGGCTTTATCTTGAAATAGAAAAAATAAGATTCGAGGATAAGTTTGAATTCTCAGAAGATATAGAAAATGAATGCCTGAGAATTAAAGTACCGAGTATGATACTTCAGCCTTTATTTGAAAATGCCATTAAGCATGCAGTTTATGAAGCTCTGGAGAAAGTAACGCTTAATCTTTCTGCTAAAATTAAAAATGGTTTCATGGAGATTAGGGTTGAAAATAATTTTGACGGAAATGTTTCAGCAAAATCCGGGACAGGAATAGGGTTAACAAATATTAAAAACAGGCTGGAGCTTGTTTACAATCAGAAAGATTTAATGAATATTATTAAAGGAAATAATTTATTTTCTGTAACTATTTATATTCCAGTCAAAATGGTATAAGGTATATGGTATAAAGGTATAGGGTATATGTTTTATATTAAATTTCCTTGTACCTTATGCCCTATACCTCAAAAGGAGGAAGATGAAAGCAATCATAGTAGATGATGAACATCTCGCACGTGAGATAATTAAAAATTATGTATCTGATAAAGATGATATAGAAGTTATTGCGGAATGTTCAAATGGATTTGATGCTGTTAAAGAGATAACTGAAAAAAAGCCTGACTTAGTTTTCCTTGATATTCAAATGCCAAAGCTAAATGGATTTGAAATGCTCGAGCTTCTTGATGAGCAGCCTGCAATAATTTTCACTACAGCTTTTGATAATTATGCCATCAAAGCATTTGAAGTTAATGCTGTTGATTATCTCTTAAAACCTTTTTCAGAAGAAAGATTTAATGAAGCATTAAATAAAGTTGTTGAACGAATTCAGCAAAAAAATTTTAATAAAGAGGATGTTGATAAGTTAATTGAAGACCAACAGCCTGAAAAGCTTGAAAGAATTGTTGTTAAAGATGGTTCTAAAATATCAATAATTCCTGTTGAAACTTTGAAATGGCTCGAAGCACAGGATGATTATGTAAGAATTCATTCTGAAGGCGGCAGGTTTATGAAAAAGAAAACAATGAAATTTTTTGAAGATCATCTCGATCCGAATATGTTCATTAGAATACACAGATCATCAATTATAAATATAAATTCCATTAAACAGATGGAATTATACGAGAAAGATTCTTACAGAGTTATTTTAAAAGATGATATCAAACTACCTGTAAGCAAAACAGGATTACAGAGATTAAAAGAGATTCTATAGTGTCATGCTGAACTCGTTTCAGCATCTATTAGTTTTTGAAACAAGATCCCGAAACAAGTTCGGGATGACATTTTAGCATTTTACATTCTAAATTCCAGTAAATATATTGCATCTCAAATCTTCTCAAGGAATAAAAAATGCAGCTCGATAAAGATCTTCAATCAATACAGGAAGCACGCGACTTAGCACGTAAAGCAAAAGAAGCTCAGCAGGAATTTCAATTCTTTAACCAGGAACAGGTTGATAAGATTATTAAAGCTATGGCTGAAGCTGGTTATGCAGAATCTGAAAGACTAGCCAAAATGGCTTACGAGGAAACTGGTTTTGGTAAATGGCAGGATAAAGTAATTAAAAATCAGTTTGGAACTAAGAATGTTTATGAATCAATTAAAGATCTTAAAACAGTTGGCATTATTGGAAGTGAACAGAATGGAAAAGTTTTAAAGATTGCTGTTCCAATGGGAGTTGTTTGTGCATTAGTTCCTTCAACTAATCCAACATCAACAGCAATGTTTAAATCTCTTATTTCCTTAAAGTGCAGAAATGGAATTGTTGTTAGTCCGCATCCAAAAGCTGCAAACTGCACAGCAGAGGCCTTGAGAGTTTTATCTGATGCTGCAGAAAGAGAAGGTGCGCCAAAAGGATTAATTCAATGTATGTCAGCTCCAACGATTGAAGGAACTGATGCTTTAATGCATGATAAAAACATTGATATCATCCTGGCAACAGGAAGCCATCCAATGGTTAAAGCTGCTTACAGTGCAGGCAAGCCTGCTTATGGAGTAGGTTCAGGCAACGTTCCTGCTTTTATTGAAAGAACTGCTAATTACAAAAAAGCTGTTGCAGATATTGTTTACGGAACAACCTTCGATAACGGAACTTTGTGTTCTTCAGAACAGGCAATGATTGTTGATAGTCCTTTAAGAGAAAAAGTTGTAGAGGAAGCTAAAGCTATTGGTTGCTATTTTGTTAATAGTGAAGAGAAACAAAAACTTGCAAAAGCAATTCAGAGTAATTTCAGGATCAATCCTGAGGTTGTTGGAAAACCTGCAGCTTACATTGCAAGGTATGCTGGTTTTTCGGTTCCGGAAAACACCCAGGTTCTTTTAGCAGAATGTGTTGAGGTCGGAAAGAGTGAACCTTTATCAATTGAAAAACTTTCACCCGTTCTTGCATTCTACACAGTTGATGGCTGGCTTGAAGGCTGCCATAAGTGTATTGATCTTCTACGATTTGGAGGAATGGGACATACAATGGTTATTCATTCAAATGATCAACCGATTATAATGAAATTTGCTCTTGAGAAACCTGCATTCAGAATTCTTGTTAACACTGTTGCCTCAATTGGTGCTATTGGTTATACAACTGCATTAACTCCATCAATGACATTAGGACCGGGAACATGGGGCGGTTCAATTATTTCGGATAATGTTTCTGCAAAACATCTGATGAATATTAAAAACCTTGCCTTTGAAACAAACCCTGTTAACAAAGGCGAAAGTGTAACATCGTTTTCAACTCTGGAATTATCTCACACATCAACTACTCAAACCAGCTTTATGAAAGAGATTGAAGAAAGATTAAAAGCCCGTGCAGGAAACAGACCGATTAAAGATTCATATTTGCCTTACAAAGAACAGCAGCAAAAAAAAGCTGATAAAAAAGAAACGTTCGGAACGGGCATTTCAAAAGAAAATGTTGACAAGATAATTGGTGAGTTTAAGTTTTAATTGATGTAGTAAGATTGAACCATTTATTAAGTTCTTCCTTCTCCATACCATTTGAATTCACATTAAAAAATTCATTCTTTGAAGAAGAATAGCTGTAATCTTTTTCATAGGTTGAAATATTTTTCACAATATCTTTTATTGCATCAATTATAAAATAAAGATCATCATTTGTTGTGGTTGGATGGACTGATATTCTTACCCAGCCAGGCTTTTCAGAAAAATCTCCCTGGTCAATTTTATCTGTAATGTATTTTGATCTGTCATGCTCAACATGCAGAAGATAATGGCCATAAGTTCCTGCACAACTGCATCCACCTCTCGCCTGTACACCAAAACGGTCATTCAGTAGTTTAACGATAAGATTATAATGAATATTATCAACATAGAAAGAAAAAGCTCCGAGACGTTCTTTAATATTATCAGCAAGAAGATGTAATCCATCTATCTTTTCAAGTTCTTCAAAACCGATTTTAACTAATTCATCTTCTCTCTTTTTCATATTTTCAATCCCCATTTGCTCTTTAAGTTTAATGCACAATGCAGCTTTAATAGTTTGAAGAAAGGCCGGAGTTCCACCATCTTCCCTTGCTTCAATATTATTTACAAACTTATGCTTACCCCACGGATTTGTCCAATCAACAGTGCCACCACCCGGATTATCAGGAACTCTATTATGGTAAAGTTTTGAATCGAAAATTAAAACTCCCGGTGTACCGGGACCGCCAAGGAATTTATGAGGTGAGAATAAAACTGCATCAAGTTTTTCAAGAGAATCGGAAGGATGCATATTTATTCTTACATAAGGTGCGGCACAAGCATAGTCTATAAAACAAAATCCATCATTCTCATGCATAAGCTTAGCAAGCTTATGAAAAGGAGTTGAAATACCCGTAACATTTGAACAGGCAGTGAAAGCACCAATCTTAAGTTTTCTGTTTTTATATTTTTCAATCTGCTTTTCAAGATCATCAAAATCAACAAGTCCATCTTTATCAGGAGGAATAAGAATTACATCTGCAATTGTCTCAAGCCAGGAAGTATGGTTAGAGTGATGTTCCATATGAGTTACAAACACAACAGGCTTTAATTCTACCGGAAGTTTAAAATAATCTTTTAACTGCTCAGGAATTTTTAATCCCATTATTCTTTGAAACTTGTTTATCAAAGCAGTCATCCCTGAGCCGGCAGTAATTATCACATCATCAGGTCCGGCATTACAATGTTTTTTAATTACTTCGTGAGCATGATGGTATGCATTAGTCATCGTAGTTCCAGTAACACTCGATTCTGAATGAGTGTTGCCTACAAAAGGTCCAAACTTTTCCAGCATCGTTTTTTCAATCGGCGTATATAATCTTCCGCTTGCAATCCAGTCTGCATAGATTATTCTCTTTTCTCCATAAGGAGAAACAAAAGTTTGGTTATAACCTACCGTATTTTCCCTGAAAGGCTGGAAATATTTTTGTAATGAGCTCATATTATCCTGACGATTTGATACTAAAATAAATAATTAATTCAGTAAATAGAAGATAATTTTGTAAGACTTATTTAACACCTGGAATAGTAGAGTTATGGAATAAATGGATAAAAACTAATTCTGACATTTCAGGATTCAAAATTCCAATATTCCATCATTCTAATACTCTATGCTTAATATAGTTATAATTTAATACTTAATCGTTTTTTATTATTTTGAACTAACATAAATCAAACTTATTCTAACAATGAAATATCTTATTGGAATTGATGGCGGTGGAACTAAAACAAAGTGTATTGCTGCAAATATTGAGGGAAAACCTTTTTATGAAACTACTGGCGGACCTTCAAATTTTTTAGTCTTTGGTTTGGATAAAGTTTCTGAAACCATATTCAATCTTATAGATGACTGCATTAACAAACTTAACTGCGGATTTGAAGATTTGGTTTCAGTCGTTTTAGGAACTGCTGGTGCAGGAAGAAAAGAAGATGTTGAAAGATTAGAAGAACATCTCCTTAACTATGCTAAATCAAAACAAGTCTTAATAAAAGATTTCAAAGTTGTAAGTGATGCAAGAATTGCTCTTGAAGGAGCTTTTTCTGGAAGACCGGGAAGCATTCTCATTTCAGGTACAGGTTCAATTATGTTTGGAAAAGATTCGAAAGGAGAAATTCATAGAGTAGGAGGTTTCGGAAGATTTATCGGTGATGAAGGAAGCGGCTACAGCACTGGCAAAAAAGGATTGGCAGCGCTTTCAAAATTTTATGATGGCAGAGGTAAGTTGACAATGCTTTCAAAACTCGTTGCAAATCATTTTAAGATTTATGATAGTGAAATGTTAATAAACGCCGTCTATAAAAATAATT
>Ga0154732_1152_pt1 | contig 12203 bp, 8 predicted proteins | sample Rifle2008BG16ft_FD_105740 | JGI IMG/M metagenome (GOLD analysis project Ga0154732, IMG submission 105740) | Ignavibacteria bacterium RBG_16_34_14 | reverse complement strand
ATTGAACGAAACTCATCTGTTGCCCAGCTTAATGTTGATCCACTGGGTTCTGCTCCTTTTGTCCAGTATGATGGCAAATTTTGTTCGAAACTGCCGATTTCATTTATTCCCGGAAGATCTAATTTTTGAACATGAAGATCATCCATCCAAACAGTTCCAGCAAATCTTCCCAGAGGATGTAATCTAACAGAAATTGATTTTGCAACCTGACCTACCCCGGGATCCGGAACAGTTACATCAATATAAAACTGTTTCCAGTCAAATGATGTTGCATGAGGGAATTTCAATGGGATATCACTTGCCCAGTAATCTCCGAATCCTTCATTATTTCCTAATGTTTTGTGAAACATCGGGGTTATTGCAACACTCCATTGATCTCCTACTGCTATCACTGAATCCGGTTGCAGGTTCATTCCTTTTATCCAGACGGTTATTCTTAAATTGTCTCCCGGAACAACACCAGTAAGTTCAAATCTTTTTGTTCCAACAAAGCCATCATGTGTCCCAGGCAGGTCAAATTTCAATGAATAGTTCCCATCAAACGCATATTCATCTGTTACTATTGTATTTTCATATCCGTCACTTAGTATTCCATCATTCCCTCCAATCGGCGGTAACCAGTAGAACCATCCCGTAGGTACTCCTAACTGTGTATTCCAATCCTGTCCTGCCCAGACAGGTCCAGGTCTACTTACAAATATATAATCATCTGTCCATACTGTTCCTGTTGCATCTTTTCCACCTACAAACCTGATTATTGTCGTCCACGAATCTTCAGGTAAACTTACTTCACCTACATCTGTGGTATCTGCTACCCAGCCGGTTGTGCTCGCTACGCTTTGATCTAATTCAAACTTCGTCTCACCTATCATTGTTCCGTTTTCTCTGTAGAATGTATATGTTACATACCATTTCTGATCATCATTAGCAGGATTTGTATTTACCCCGGATGTCATATAGTACATCCCAAATTTTATATCTGCATTCGCCCAATGTCTCTGTGACCATAAATCGACCATATTCTCTGACTCCCACCTTGCTGCTTCTGTGGTTACGATTTTTCTATCTTCAGAGATCTTCCCATTGAACGAAACTCATCTGTTGCCCAGCTTAATGTTGATCCACTGGGTTCTGCTCCTTTTGTCCAGTATGATGGTAAATTTTGTTCGAAACTGCCGATACTATTTATTCCACTTTGCGCTAACAAAGGGATTTGAAAAATAATAACGGATAAAAATCCTATCCACCATTTTGAAATTTTAGCAATCCTACGCATAGATCCTCCAAGAAATTAGTTGTTAATTATTTGTTGTTTAATACTGCCATTTATATTGTTATGAAAAATGTTATTTATATCTTTTAAACCTATTTGGTTCGTTATTAGTTTTTGGACATTTATCTTACCTGCGATTAATAAATCAACTGCAGGTTTGAAGGTAAAGGGATTCAAATAAGAATTGGAAATTCTTATTTCATTCTTAAATAAATATTGAAGATTTATTTTGATATTATGATCCATCGGTGCAAGCCCGAAAATTACTATTTTACTCCCTTTTCCCGCTAATTTAATTGCAAGCTCTACAGTTTCACTTTTTCCAACACATTCTATTATAACATCGGTTTGAGATTGTGTTAATTCTTTTATCTCATCAAGTATATTATTATCAGCAGAACCGAAAGCATAATCAGCACCAAAACTGATTCCCAGATTTCGCTTGAAAGGTTCGGGTTCAATCAAAATAATTTTTGCAGCTCCGGCAATTTTAGCTAACTGAACCATCATTAAACCGATAGCTCCTCCACCAATAATTATTACGGAATCACCGTGTGTTATTCCGGCCTGTTCCATACCTCTTAAACAACAAGATAGTGGTTCGGCAAATGCAGCAACCGATAAATCAAAATCTTTTGGAATACTATAGATTTGTGAAACAGGTACGATAGAATACTCAGCAAAGCCCCCGTTTAATGTAACTCCCAAAGCTTTAAGATTTTCACAAAGATTCACCTTCCCTTTTTTACAATAATCACAAAAACCACAATGTATGTTTGGATCAATTGCCACTCTATCACCAATATTAAAATTAGAATGACTGTTACCTCTCTCGACTACAATACCGGTATATTCATGCCCCAAAATAACCGGGATACTAGATGGAGCTTTTCCTTCATATATATGTTTATCTGTACCGCAAACACCACAGCAGGTTACTTTAATTAGTAACTCACTTTTCTCTAAAGTTCTCAGGGAATAATCTTCTAATACAATATTATTCACACCATTAAATACTGCAGCTTGCATATTACTTTATTATTTAGGTTTATATATCGCTGTTGATTCTCTAACAATTAGCTCAACAGGTACAAGAATTTTTTTAGAAATAGATTTTTTATTTTTTAATAGGTTAACAATCAATCTGAATGCTTCCGTACCTAATTCAATTTTGGGGACCCGGATAGTTGTTAATAATGGGTTAAGCATAAGATCGGCTTCAACATCATCAAAACCTATTAGAGAAACATCTCGCGGAATATCATAACCATTGTCTTTTAAATAATGCATTACACCAATTGCCATTGCATCATTACAAGTAAAGATTGCAGATACATTTTTATTTTTAGCAAATAATCGTTTTGCAGAATTATATCCATTTTGTCTATCAGGATATGGAGCATCAACAATAATTAAATTGTTTTTCAGAGGTATGTTTGCCTTTTCCAAAGCTTGTTTGTAGCCATTTAATCTATCCCTTACACTAGTATGTTCTATATCTCCACCAATAAAGGCAATATTCTTATGTCCCAAATGAATCAAATGATCTGTAGCTAATATCCCTCCCTGAATATTATCAATTAAAATAAGAGGATAACCATTTGAAGGAGGTATGAAGTCGATGAAGATAATTGGTAGATTATAATCAGAGAGTCTTTCAATAAGATTAATTGGAATTTTACCGGCGATAATTATTCCATCAACACTTTTATTAAGTACAAATCTTGGTAACTGGTCGTTTTCATTAAAATCAGATCTGATAGATGTAAGTAAAATATAATAGTCGTCATTTCTAGCTTCAAATTCAGTTCCCAGGAATATCCTGGTATAAAATGGTTCAGTTCGTAAAAAATGGTCATCAGTAAGAATGAATCCAATAAATCCTGTTTTTTTTGAAACCAAATCTCTTGCAGATTTGGAAGGATGGTAATTGAGGGATTTGATTGTTTTTAATACCCGGTTTTTTGTTTCAGTTGATATATGCTTACTATTATTAGTTACAAATGAAACAGTAGCAATAGAAACTCCTGCTTTTTTTGCCACATCTTTAATTGTTATACTCATAGAGTGATATTAGTTAAACGTTTAACTGAACTTAATAAAATAAATTTCACGAACCTAATTTTAATTTGAAAATTATTTCAATCAGCTCTAAAAAATACGATAATGTGATTAATACCTCAAGAAAAAATACTATTAAAAGCAGTTAAACGTTTAACGTATAAATACGAAGGATTTTCCGATGTATGCGCTTTACTTAGCTAACCAAACTTAAACAGTAGTCAAATTGAAAAATGCTTTTGTAGAGTATCATCCAAATTGATATATAATAATTAGTGGGACTGAAAAATTTTTTCACACACATTTCACACAAACTCAAGAAATGATTTAGTAATAAAAAAAGAATCCGTGAGCTGCGGTAACTATTTTAAATAAACTTCCTCATGCTGTTATGAATAACAAATTTGAGTTTTGATCCCTGCCGAAAGTAAAATTACCCGACACTTCCGGTAAAACTAATAAAACCTATAATCTGTGGTTTATTAATGCCAGTCCCTTCTCCGAGTGAAATAACGTAAAATAATCCTTAAATCTTAATTCTTATCAATACCATTTTCAAAGTAAGTTCGAATAAGCATCGGGGCTTCAACTCAGGGACTAATGGTTTTTATCTCTTGAGGAATAATTTTGCCTGTATAAGCGTCTTTCAATAGAATTCCCGGCTGCGGATAAATTTTATTGTTCAGCTTAATATTGATCATCGGCCAATCTTTTGACTTTGTAATGACTTCGATGCTATCATTATAGGCAATTATTGTTTCCTCAACTTTTACACCAGTAATTGTTGGGTTCCAGGCAAAGCCCTGTTTGTCCTGAACAACATTCATATTACCCGGATACATAACATATTCCCTGTCATCATATCCGATAGCTCCACCCTGGTGATGATTCATCCACTCACCAGGATAACCAACTTCTTCATACCATTTCTTGCATTCCTTCCAGATTGAGTTGATGACCGTTCCCGGTTTTGTAGCAGCTTCATAATACGCATTAACAATAGCAGTCTTTTCAAGTTTACTTCGAAGTTCTTCGGGTAATTGACCAAAATAAACGAAGCGGGTAACGGCAATTGGCATCCCCCATTTTTCTGCAACTACATTTACCATAGCATAATTCTTAACTTCTGCTCCACCGGGTAAAGCATGGCGGTATTTGAAGATTCTTTCATCGGCACCAATTAATAAAACAGTTGGGAAAATTCCTCTTGATCTCAATTCCGCAGCAGTTATTGCTTCTATTTCAAATTCATTCATTCCCGGTTTAATTCTCCTGCAGACTTCTGCAACCGCTTCCGTTATTTGTTCACCCAACCACCTGTACCTTTTTATTTCAGTATCGGTTAATGAATAGCGCAGCGATTTAAATGCATCTGCAACCACAATTGTACCCGGAAAATTAATATCGCTGCCAATTCTTGAAGTCCCTGCAATTTCTTTTATGATATCTCCACGAATATCTTTAACAACATTGGCTTCATACCAACTATATTGCTTTAATTCATATCCAAGATCTTTTAACTCTTCTTCCATTAATCTTCCTGCTTCACTTCCATTACAAATGCAGTACTTTTTACCATTTTTCATCATCAATAATGAAGCTGCACCGACGTCCTTATTAAGAACGATTTGTGTATTTACGAGTCCTGCAGTAATCCAGTTAACATTCCTCACCTGGGTAAATAACATTCCTTCCAGATTCTGTTCATCAAGGAATTTCTGAAGTCTCTCCATCTTCAGATTTATTTCTGCTTTTGCTTCATCCATTGAAATGAGATGGCGCAGTTCTCCCTTCCATATCAATTTTCCCAATTCATCTTTTCCATTATTTTTCAATTCATGGTTCTGGCAAGAGAACAACGCTAATGATAAAATTACCAGCATCACCAGGTTTACAGTTTTCACAGGATTAATCCTCCTAAAAAAATTCTTAAAATATTACTTGCATCCACCCTTTTAGTCATCAGTTTTCATTTTCAATATTTAATTTTAAAAGATATTAATCTTCAACAAGTCCTAATTGATTTTCCTTTGCATAATCGTAGTCTCCTACAAAAATCCACCAGTTACTTAACAATTTTTTATTATAAGAAATATTATTATTTCTTCCGGGTATATTCTGCATCCAGTAAATAAACCAATCTAAGGAATTGCAATTCCATCGCTGGCAATTAATGTAGATTTTTCCCCCCGTTCCATCGGGATTCCAATCTTCTATATCCGTCCAAACATAATTTTTATTCTTCCAGTCGTAATCTTTTTCACCGTTTGGAGGATAATGCGCCCAGCCGCAACCCGGATTAATAATTTTATGAGATACATCACTGCCAATGAATTTACCCCAGAATAGCAGCTTACTCCATTCCTCTTCAGGTGTTTTATCTCTGCCGTCAATGTTATTTAGCAAAGCCTCAATTTGGTGCATATGGTCCTCAATTGCTTCAGATAACCCGCGCTGATAGTTGTAATGGTATACTGTATAACTTTTGCTGAATACCTGTAAATCATTTTCATCCCGGTCGCTATTGCTGACATCTCCAAAAGGTGATGACATATTTGATTCCCACAGATCAATCACTCCGCCGTGGTAACCCCATATCCAAACTTCATTTACATCTTCATCTTCAACCCAGTATTTAATATTTATTCTTTCCAAAATCTTTCTATAGTCTGTTATTGGATGTTGGTGACCATCTTTCTCATAAACAGGAAGAGGCTCAAGGAATTCAATGACCTTGACTACATTGTATTTGAGAGACGGGACTGCAGTTGTATCCTTATAACCATGATATTTGGATCCGCTTTCCAGAGTTTGAATGATTCTTTGAGTAATACTATCAGTTTTATCTCTTGTAAATTTTAATGACTCACCAAAGTCTCCGGTAATTTTTTTGTCAATATTATCTCCGTCCACCGGAAAATATTTAATTACAATCACCGGGATATTAAATGGTTCATCTATCTGAGCAAATAATTTTAAGCCCAGTAATAGGTAAAAAGGAATAAAAAATATAATTCCGGATTTTTTCAAAACATTTTCCTTTAATCTTTAAATTCAATAATGATATTATGTTTATAGAATTTGTCATTATCTTTACCGGGGATTGTGAACTTTAATCCATTATCCAATTCAGCCCCATCTAATTTCTTAATATATTTTTCACCAACAACACCAAGCTGGTATGAAATATTACCCAAACCTTCTACTGTTGTAATTAGTTTATTCTTTTCAAATTCTTGAGAAATTATTTTAAGACCTCTGTTTGTTTGTCCATATTCTGCACCGTCAGTTGATATTAAATAAATTTCAGGAATATTATTTAAGCCGATATTTAATGTTGTTTCCCCTGGGGGAATATCTAATTGGAACTTGTAAACAGAAGACTGCGAATCTTCAATCTGTTCATATCTGATGTGCCGAAGTTCTTTTTGAAGATCGCCCTCTTTTTTAGAATCAAAATATGCTTTCATATCAATTAATTTTTTTTCTGGTCCAAAGGAAGGTTGAAATAGTAATTTTAGAGTATCTTCGCCAACATTATTTATTATTAATTGTTTGCCTGATATTTCATTTTGATACGTGATAGTAATGTTATCTCTATTAATTAATAAACTTCCGATTTCAACTTTAGTCCAATCTGCCGGAATATGTGGCTCAAAAATAATAGTATTATTTGGAGCATCCAGTTCAATTCCTAGTAAACCTCTTAGCAGCGGTTCCATAAACCCTGTAGCAGAAAATCCCTGATCATGGTAAGCTTCAGCAAGTTTGTAATTAATTCTTCCTGAAAAAACTTCCGGCATAACACCTAATCCATAATCAAACATATGTTGAATTGTGGAAAGCAATGTGTTATATCCCGATAGGTTAAAATTATATTTGAACTGAGCAGTTCCAAACAGCGATGAAATAAATGGCCATACAGCGCCATAATTATAGTTAACCGGATCGAACAACTCTGAGTCAGTTGAAAGTGAGCGGATACCCCAATCGGTACAAAGATTGTTATCATTGTACGATTCCAAACACTTCAAGGTATGCTCTTTGCTTAATAATCCCCATTTCATTGCAATTGATGACCATGGAGTTTTCTCTTCAACCTGCTGCCCATCTTCAGATGCAGCATGAGAATAAAGTCCGGTTTTATCCATCCAGAATTTTTCCTCGAGCGAGGAGAGAGCTTTATTTAATTGATCTTTAGTTTGTGTTTGTAATTCTTTGTCACCGACTGCTTCTGACATATTCAAAACTTCTTTAATTGCCTGCGTCCATATAGAAGAAGTATACATATCAGCATACATATGAACATATTTACCAAACTCCAGAGCACCAAGCCCGGCACCTTTAAGGTCCATTAAACCATCATTATCACTGTCTTTTCTTAAGCACCAATCATAAGCTTGTTTGATAGAATTCCAACTCTCCTTTATGAATTGCAGGTCTGCGCTATGTCTATAGTAGTCCCCGATTGAAACAAGATACCACGGTGTAGTATCAGCATGGTTATATCCATAATGGTAATCATTCCACCAATCAACTAATCCTTCACTTTGTGAAAGCTCGTGAGCCATTTTCCCTATATTTTTATTCAAATCATCGGGCGATTTTTTTCTGATTGGAAAGTTATCCTGCCGCTGCCATTTCTGCGTGAACTTAAGAGCGTCTTTCACAGTAGAGAAATCCTGAAATGAAATCATTGGCAAGCTGTTGATGAAAGCATCACCACCAAAGAACCATGAAAATCCGGGTCTTCCTCCACTGCCCGATAAACCATAACCTGCAACCATTCCATTACCCAGGTTCTGATTATAAACCATAAGATTGTGCAGCATAATTTTCCCCCACTGGAATGCAAGGTTAAGTTTTTCTACCGGTGTAATGATATTAAGAGTAGATGTAAGAAAATCTGAATAGTGCTTATAATTTCTTTCATACAATTTTTCCGCATTCTGTTGAATAGAGTTGTAATATGTTTTCAGCGAGTCATATTTCTCACCTAACACTCCCGCAATTACAATTGGGATAAAATGATTATTGCTTTCTCCCGGCTGAATTTCTATTTTGAACTGAAGAGGATTATCTGCAAACATATGCGCCGGAGGAGCAGTCATCATTTTCCCCAGAGGAGAACCGCAAAGAAAAATTGCTCTCTGCTGGCCTTCCGATATGACGTATGCTTTTACATCATTATCCCAATAGCTGTATTGCCCACCAATACCCGCAGGCCATTGCGGCTGCATTACAGGTATAAAACTTGGTACTATAGTTAGTGGTTCAGTTGTGAAAACATCAAGAAGAATTAAAGCCCCTCTTTCCTCAACAGGAACTATAATTATTTCTTTAACAGTGAAGGATTCATAAGCAAAGGTTAACGTTGTTGCCTCGGGTGTAACATCTATAGTACGGACAATATCCTTTGCTTTTATTGGTGTTGTTGAACTTCCAAGGAAAAAGAGGATCTCGAAGTTGCGCAATGGTTTCCAGGGCCAAACCCACATTTCAAACGACCCATCCTCAAAACCCATAAGAGCTGCTTTCCTGCCAATCTTATCAAAGTACTGAGTTGGCTGTGCAACACGGCTTAACAGAATATTGCTTTTCTTAAGCTCAAACTTTTTAATAAATCCGTTGGATTGAGAATAAATGTTTGATAAAAGAGGCAGAATCAAAATCAACAGTAACAATAATTTTTTCATAATTTTTTTAGATATGTTTAGTTATTCACAGAACTTACACAAGTTGTTATTTTAATAGCCACGCGCTTCATCATAAACCTTCGATAATTACATAATTGTTTAAATTGATATAATTTTTTTAAATAGAGTTTCTATTGGATTAATGATAATGTCATTAATATTATTAATTACAATATTAGGTGGCCAAACAGATGAAAGAGTAAAGAATTGATTTAATTTCTCGTCTTCATTTTCAGGAAATCCACTCCAATTCTCTGAAGTCATCACTAAAAGGAAAGCTTGAGCGTTAGGAAATTCTGATTTAAGTTTAGTTTCACGTTTTCTAAAGTCATCTTCCCAATTATATCTGTTCCATCCTAGTTGGGTTTTACACTCTATTATGCAAGTAACCTCATCGTTTTTCCAAACAGAAATATCTGGTCTAATAGCACCTCTTTTTTTCCTGATTTGTCTTTCAGAATGAATTTCCAATTTGGTTGAATACATTTCACAATATAATTTAAGATAGAATACTACTGTTTCGACAAAAAAATCAGAACCAGCTAAAAGGTATCGTTTGTTCAACAATTCTTTAATCTTATTCTTTCCATCATAATAAGACTTCATACGTAATAGTATTACTTTTGATATTTCATTTCCATTTTTTGGGATTAAATAATTTGATTTGATATGCAAGTATAAATCTTGCAGCAAATCAACTTCATTTTCAAGTGATTTCCTATATTCTTTTTCTATCTCTGTAAGATTCATTTGCTATCCTTTACTTATACTTAGCACCTAACTTCAATTATTCATTTGATTTTCTATATTTATCAATCAGGACTCTTGCCATTATAGAATCCCAGATATAATTGCTTGGGCAGTTTAGCACATCGTTATCGGGACTAAAAGATTCCCAGAAATTATGATTCTTTGAGAGTTGAGTTGTAACTGCAAGCATCATCTTATCGGCGAGTTCTGAAGCAATTTTATCATATCCATAATTCTTTAATCCATTTAAGACCATATAATCCCACAGCAGCCAGATAGGACCATTCCATTTGCAGCAGTAATCCACATAAGGGCTATACCATTCTTCATCAGCAGCAAGTGTAGGAACCCCATACTTTCTCCAGAATTTATTAGTATCAGTAAGCTTTTGAATGAGTTTTTCGGCTCTGTCTTTCGGTGCAGCTTCAGCCCAGAGAGCAAGGAATCCTATGATTTCCTGCTTACGCAAATCTCTTGTTAAAAATTTAAATGAATGATCTTCTTTATTTATTGAATAATAAAATTCAGTTTCAGAATCCCACATTCTTTCATTAACCAGCTTAACTATTTTTTCTGCTTTAGCTTTCCATTGATTAGATTCATCATTCAATCCCAATTCCTTAGCCATAGATTCAAGCGAGCGCATCTCTTTAATTATCATCAGGGTTAAATCAACGCACTCAAGCTCATCTGAAATATCCTCTTTATCTACATTAAGATATCTTTCAGCAGAAACCTGAAAGACAGCATTATACCAGTCGCGCACATTTTCAATTATTCCATACGGACCCCATTCAAATGTACCATCATGGTCAAGGTCGCGGTTTTCCTCAAGCCATTTGACATACTTTGTTCCTGAACTATAAGCATCACCAAGGAATTTTTTATTCTTACTTACTTTATAAATCTCCCAGTTTATCCAGCTAAAAAAAGGAGCCGATGTGGTAGACATATCCTTCCCAAGAACCTCACTAAAGTGGGGATAGTCCTGAAGTCCTCGTGGTCCGTGACGATAGGCAATCAACCCATCATCACGCTGCTGTTCTATATAAACATACTGCGATTCTTCGGCAGATTGAGGATCGAGATATGCATAAGCAAGCATGCTTAAGGATTCATGTAAGACCTGATGCCCATGTCCCCATCCCCAAAGCGGCTGCCGGGAAAACACATAAAAGTTGTGAGATGTTTTGCCTGCAGGGGGAAGCATACAACCTCTAACCAGATTAAAAGCACCGAGGTAAACAAGTTTTTCATCCGGATTAGAAAAATCTATCCTTGGTATATTTGAAAATAACTGAACATTTGCATCTACGTACTTTTGAAGTGATTCGGTTGTTAGCTTATTGATTTCAGTTACGAGGCTATCGAGGCTTTCATTCTGATCCTGCCAGCCCCTGAAGTAACGCATATTTTTTTCTTCCCCAGCTTTAAGAGAGAATTTATAATGGAGTGAAACGAAATTAACAAATCCATCTTTCTTAAGATTTAAAGAATCATTTCTGTTTTCAGAATAAAAATCAGTTTTTATTGTTATATAAAAATCATTAAGATTGCCGGGATAACCGCCGTAAGAATAGGGTTTGAGACTCATGGTAAAGAAGTCTCTTGTTTCCGATGGATATGGTGCCTTATCATATAAGCTGCTGATTAATCTGTATTTGTTTTCGTGATGATTAAGAATATAACCTCCATTTTCTTTATCAAAACTTTTTATGAGCAAAGAGTCATTTCCCAATTCAAGTACAGGATAAATTTCAATATTGTGATTTATCACATCAATATTTTTTATCTGCAGATTTACCATCGCAATAGTTGAACCATACACAAAGAATGTTTCCTGAACATCTATTCCGTTAAACGGCTGATATTCAATAATAGCCATATCGGGGAATGAAGCTTTCACCACAGGTTTCTGATGATACTCTTCAATATCTCTGATTACAACCTGATTCACTTTCCAAACGACATAAAATCGTCCAGCCTGGTCTCCAGAATAATTAATGGGAAGATAACCAGAGTAATAATCCATATTATATCCTTTATCACCATACAGACGAGACCTATCCATTGCCGCGGTATAAGTTGTGTAGAGAGGATCATCTGCAGCAGCATTGATTTGCAAATATTTATCAGAGACTACTAATCGTTGAGCAATACTTATATTGTTAAGTAAAGTTGATACGATAATCAGAAAAATAAATCTGGATGCATTAAACATTTTTCAATTCCTTATTTGTAGTTCATTCAGGTCAATTAAAAATCTTGCAAGAATTCCTGCCCAGATATAAGTTTTATTCCAGCCTGCCTGGTAATCGTCTGCGCTGTAAAACTCCCAAAAATAATGATCTTTACTTAGTTGATGACTAATATTATCAAGTACTTTGTCTACCAGTTTATCAGCTTCTTTTTGATAACCATAA
>Ga0154732_1037_pt2 | contig 12294 bp, 9 predicted proteins | sample Rifle2008BG16ft_FD_105740 | JGI IMG/M metagenome (GOLD analysis project Ga0154732, IMG submission 105740) | Ignavibacteria bacterium RBG_16_34_14 | reverse complement strand
TTTGCAGACCACTACTTTTATAAAAACCCGGATGAAAATTTCTCATTATTAAAGAATGAAAAACTTTTTAATGAATTTGAGAATTTTCTTAATGCAAACAGCTATGCGTATAATTCTGAATCTGAAAAACAGCTCGAATCACTTATTGCTGATGCTAAAAAGAAAAAATTGAATGAAAATGTTGTAGTCGATCTAGAGAAAGCAAAAAGTTATTTTGAAGGAAATATCAATTCAGAACTTAGAATTTTTAAGAGTGAAATTTTGACAGAGATTAAATCAGAACTTGCTTCAAGATATATTGGTGTTGAAGGCAAAGTTGAAGAGTTATTAAAATTTGACAAGCAATTTCAAGCTGCATTAAATGTTATTTCAGATGACCAAACCTATAACAAGCTTTTGAATAACAAATAGGAAAATAATACTTCCAGATTAAGAGGCCGTCTCAAAACTGTCATTCCAAACTTGTTTCGGAATCTTTGAATTTGACAAATTAAGGCTTTTGAGACAGCCTCTTTTTTATTTTCTATCTCCCTCTGTCTAAAGTGAGGCTCGCCATAGATTATTTACAACAACTAGAAATGATCTCATAAATTTTTACTTGATGAAAGAAGATACATTTTTCAATGTTTAACCTCTGTTATTGCCTTAGCCTTTTGGGATTGGGTAGGGCTCTTATTATTACTAAATTATCTATATGAATTCTTTTTTAAAAGACAAAATCAAAAAAATAGTTGGTATAGATAATTACTTTGATTCCCTTGAAGACAAGCTCTGTTATTCCTATGATGGGACACCAATCTTTCAGCATCTCCCTGAAGCAGTTGTTTTTCCTGAGAATGAAGAGCAGATTTCTCTTATTGTAAAGTTAGCCAACCAGGAAAAATTCAACATCGTTCCAAGAGGAGCTGGTACAGGATTAAGTGGCGGTGCTATTCCTGTTGAGAATAGCATTGTACTGGTAATGACTAAGTGGAATAATATTTTAGAAGTTGATACACAAAATCTTACTGCGACTGTTCAACCAGGAGTAGTAACCGGCATTCTGCAAAAAGAAGTTGAGAAGTATGGTTTATTTTATCCTCCTGATCCTGGAAGTTTAACTGTATGCACAATAGGTGGAAATATTGCTAATAATGCCGGCGGCTTACGAGGATTAAAATATGGTGTTACAAAAAATTATGTCCTTGGTACTGAAATAATTCTGCCTGATGGAGAATTATTGCGAACAGGTGGAAAAAATATGAAGGATGTTGCAGGATATAACCTTCGTGATTTTATTGTTGGAAGTGAGGGGACATTGGGAATCATTACAAAAATTTTATTAAGGCTTATTCCCAAACCTCAGCAGTCCATAACAATGCTTGCATATTTTGATAAGCTTGCTGATAGTGCAAAATCAGTTTCGGGTGTCATTGCCTCTCATATTGTTCCAAGTATGATGGAATTTCTTGATAACACAACGATAAACTGCATAGAGGATTATACCAACATAGGACTTCCAAGAAACAGTGAGGCAATTTTATTAATTGAAGTTGATGGATGGGGAAGTATTGTTGAAGAAGATGCAGAAACAATAATAAATATTTTGAAAAAGAATAATACGTCATTTGTAAGAAAAGCAGCAAATGATGAAGAAGCCTTAACTTTAAAAACTGCAAGAAGAAGTGCATTCAGCGCACTGGCAAGAAGAAGACCTACCACTATTCTTGAAGATGCAACTGTTCCAAGAAGTGAACTCCCGGTTATGATTGAAAAAGTAACCGAAGCAGCAAGGAATTTTAATGTTACGTTTGGAAATTTTGGTCATGCAGGAGATGGTAATCTGCATCCTACCTGCTTAACAGATGAAAGAGATAATGATGAGATAACCCGTGCACATAAAGCTTTTGATTTCATTTTTAATGAGACAATAAAGCTTGGTGGTACTATAACAGGTGAGCATGGTACGGGTCTGGCAAAAAAACATTTTCTTGAAAAGGCAGTAGGAATTCCTGCTGTTGAGATGATGAAGAGAATTAAATCGGCAATAGATCCAAACAATATTATAAACCCGGGGAAGATATTTTCAATATCACCAAGGTGTGAAGAATACTTTTCAGTTGGCAATCGGCGGTAGTCAGTTGCAGGCAATCAATGACACAAGTAAATTATAATCTTCTCGGGGTTCTTCCAAATGATGATATCCTCTCTCAGTGCATTCATTGCGGAATGTGTTTAGCTACCTGCCCCACTTATGAATTGACAAAACTTGAACGTTCTTCTCCTCGTGGTCGGATAAAAATGATAAAATCTATTGCAAGGGGAGAAATACCTATCTCTGAAATTTTTGCTGATGAAATGAATTTCTGCCTCGATTGCCAGGCATGTGAAACTGCTTGTCCTGCCGGGGTTAAATATGGTTCTATGGTTGAAGCAGCAAGGGTTGAAGTTGATAATTCTGAGTATGGTTCTTTCTTTAAAAAGAAGATAAAAAAGTTTACACTCAAATATATTTTAGCATCTAAAAGAAATTTAAAGATTGTTTCAAGACTTCTTTATTACTATCAAAAATCTTTCCTGCCCAAAATCGTTAATAAGCTTTGTGAATTTAAAATTTTTCCTCAAAGAATTATTGTGCTGGAATCATTATCTCCAAAAGTTTCAAAGAAATTTTCAGATTCAGCAATACTTGAAATAACAGAACCTGAAAATGAAATAAAGTATACAACAGCTTTTCACTATGGCTGCTTAATGAATGTAATGTTTGCAGATATTAATAGAGATACTGTAGAACTTCTTTCGAAAACAGGATGTAAAGTTATTACTCCAAAAGATCAACAATGCTGCGGCTCACTTCATGCTCATAATGGCGATTTTGAAACAGCAAAAAAATTAGCAATGGAAAATCTCACAGTCTTTAGAAAGCATAATTATGATTATCTTATTTCCAACTCTGCAGGATGCGGTGCTTTTATGAAAGAATATTATCATCTGTTCAAAGATGAACCTGAGTTAAAAGAGGCAGCTAAAAGTTTCAGTGAAAGAATAAAGGATTTAAGTGAGTTCTATTCTGATATTTTACCTTTCGAATTCAAGACAAATAATGAAATTATAACCTACCATGATGCCTGTCATCTTGTTCATTCACAAAAAATTTATTCACAGCCAAGAAAAATTTTAAGAGCCATCTCCGGACTTAATTATAAAGAGATGGATGAATCTATATGGTGCTGCGGCAGTGCCGGCATTTATAATATTGTAAGATATGAAGATTCGATGAAAATACTGGAAAGAAAGATGGAGAATATTAAAAAGTCAGGTGCTGAAAAAGTTATTACATCAAATCCGGGCTGCATGGCGCAGATAGAATATGGCTGTAGAAAAAATAATCTTAACATTACAGTTGAGCATCTTGCAACCTTCTTAAACCGAAGTGAGAGTTAATAGTTATCCTTCAGTTAGTAGTTATTTGCTATCCCATAAAGCTTTATTTACTTGTAATTATTACATATCGCCGAAAATTTAGTAAGCAAATAAAATTTTTACTTTATTTATTGATTAAATCCAAAGGCATATCAATTGCCACATACATTTTATTTACAACTACACTTATTACAGAGGAGAAAATGAAATACCCAACTTTAATAATGGTTATCTTCCTTTCATCAACGTTAAATGCACAGTGGATTCAATCGTCCCTAAATCCTGGTCTTGGCCGTTCTCTTTTTTCAGATGGAACTACAATCTATGCAGCTACAAATCAGGGTGTTTATTGTACAAATGATATCGGTGAACCTTGGTTTAATATTGGTCCTCAGAACGAGGATATTTTTACAGTAATAACAGTTGCTAATAAAATTATTGCTGGTAGTGGAATGGGTCACGGTGTTTTTTTATCCACAGATAGTGGACAGAATTGGTATCAACCACCAACATTATCGAACCATTCAATATATACTCTAGCAAAGAACAGCAGTTATATCTTTGCCGGAAGCTGGGGGGGTGGAGTTTTCAGGTCAAATGATAATGGGGAAAGTTGGGAAAGTGTTGGCTTAAGCGGAAAAGGAATAATGGATCTGCTTGCAGTGGAAAATAGACTTTATGTAGCATGTCCGGATGGCTATAGTAAAATTTATTATTCGAGTGATAATGGAAATACCTGGGATTACGGATCACTAGGGAATCCCGCAAGCGACCTGCGAAAATTATTCTATAGTGATGGAAAGTTGTTTGCGTGTGATTTTGGATTATGGTCAAGCACAGATATGGGAAGTAACTGGCATCTTGATTATGGAATAACGTTTGATTCCACAGGTTATCCTATTGATGTGATGTTGTTTAGATCTTTAACAAAATACAATCAGTATTTGATAGCCAGTGTTGCATTTGAAAGTATTTACATTTCTTCAGATAATGGAGCAAGCTGGATCCCTTTTAATGATGGGCTTATAAACGATTGGACTTTTGTGGATTTAGCAATAAATGGTTCATACATTTGGTCAATAAGAGATTTTTTTGGTAATGCATATAGAAGACCGTTAACAGATATTGTTACAAGTGCTGGTGAAAATGAAAATTCAGTCAATGATTTTATCCTTCTACAGAATTATCCCAATCCTTTTAATCCTAAGACAATAATTAAATATGCAGTACCAATGTTTAGCAATGTCAGTTTGAAAGTTTATGATATTCTTAGAAACGAAATTGCAGCTATAATTAATGAAGAAAAATCAGCAGGAAACTATGAAGTGAATTTTGATGGAACTGATCTTTCGAGCGGTGTTTATTTTTATAGATTACAAGCAGGAACCTTTACTGATACAAAGAAATTTATTTTGATGAAATAATTGTAAAGTTCAGAAAGTACTTATTTATTAGATTAAAACTAATTTTGTTTAGCCAACTTTAGCTCATGGGAAATAAAAAAAGAATGTTGGCTTTAGCAGCAGATATTTTTTAACAGATGCATAAGTTCAATTTACCAGCTGGTCACGGAGATTCTGTGACCATTTCTTTTCATTAATGGTGTGACTGTGACAGCCGGGGGAAAATTTAGTTTTACCTGTTGATTTATAGAAAATTAATTTCTTATATTCTTTCCGATTTCTTACTATTTCATTTTGTAATTCAAGCTTAATTATAATTTTGTATTATATTCTAAAAAGATTATTTCTCTATAATATTTTTTCTTTCGTAAAATAAAATGAACCTAAACTGCAAAATTTGAATTTTAATATGAAAAAAGCCACAGAAAAAAGATCGAAGCCAGATGATATTATTCATCTATCATTTGATGTTTATGTTGATTTTATTTTTGATGACGGATTGATTTTTATTCTTATAAAAAATAACAGCAGTAAGCCGGTATTTAATGTAAGTGTAAAATTCAGCAGCAGGTTGACAGGCGTAAGTGGTTTAAAAGAAATTACTTCTATTAATCTTTTTAAGAAAATAGAATTTTTAGCACCTCAAAAAGAAATAAGAACTTTTCTGGATACAAGTGAATCATATTTTAAAAGGAAGCAGCCGACAAAAATTACTACATATATATTTTACAAAGATATTCAAAACAAAGATCATGATATCGTTATTAAACATAATTTAGAAATTTATAAAGATATTGGTTATATAGTTAAAAAAAATAAATAACGTTTGGAGGTTTTTATGTATGAATATCCATTGGTTTCATTTCATTTTCAGGTTCAATGGGGTGGAACAAGAATGGGATTTTCTGAGGTTTCCGGTTTGGATATGCAAACGGAAGTGATAGAATACCGTGAAGGATCTAATCCTGTTTATTCTTCCATAAAAATGCCCGGATTAAAAAAATATTCTAATATTACTTTAAAGCGTGGACTTGTTAAAGGTGACAATGAATTTTTTCAGTGGTGGAATACCATAAAACTTAACACTGTTGAAAGACGTGATGTTGTGATATCTTTATTGAACGAAAATCATGAACCTGTTATAAACTGGAAAGTTGTTAATGCATTCCCCGTAAAAATACAATGCAGTGATTTAAAAGCATCAGGGAACGAAGTAGCAATTGAAACTTTAGAAATTGCACACGAAGGCGTAACTATAGAAAATGAATAATAGATAAATTTTTTGGAGTAACGTAATTATATAAGGAAATAAGGTGTAAAAAAAACGGACATTCGTTTAATTATTTTATTCACTTCCCACCTGCATCCCGTTATACAGATTAAAAGATAAATATTGTTTATTCATTTCGTGGATTTAAGCATCAGGAAATCTCCAAACCCTAAAAAGAGATTTCTCTTTCCATCTAAAGTCAATGCCTCGAAGCAGATTCATTAAGTAAATTTAATATGCCGGTAATGAAATAAAAAAATCCATCCATTGATTTGCTTTATAAACTACTTTTTGTAATTTTAGCGACTAAATTTTAACTGATATTCCTTATAATTTTTTCTTAGCGGGCAATATTTTCCGCATAGAATAATCAATAAAAATAATCATCTCGTATATCAAACATTCTGAACTTCCATTTAAGAGTTCTTATGTTGTTAATGAGGTTTAGTGGTTAGTTTAAAGTTATATGAATAAATCTTTACTGGATCATATACTAAGGATCCGGCTTCCCATTACACTTTTTATAGTCATTGCGTCATTTTCAGTTACTTATTTTGTATCAAGGGCTGAGCGTGATGGAATTGGTTACACTCCACAGCAGCCAATAAACTTTTCGCATAAGCTGCATGCTGGTGATATGAATATTGATTGTCAGTATTGTCATATAACGGTTGAAAAATCACGTTATGCAACAATACCTGCAGTAGCTTCTTGTATGAATTGCCATACTGTTGCACGTAAAGACAGACCTGATATAATAAAGCTTACTCAATATTATAACCAGGGCAAAGCTTTAGAATGGAGTCGCATTCATAAAATTCCTGACTTTGCATATTTCAATCATAGCATTCATGTTAACCGCGGTATAGACTGCACTCATTGCCATGGTGATGTTAAAAAGATGGAGGTCGTCGGACAGATGAACTCTTTTACTATGGCAGCTTGTTTGGATTGCCACAAGAATGCTCAGGAAAGACTTCCCGAATTGAAAGAAATAAATAGAGGTCCCGATAATTGCTTTGCTTGTCATAGGTAGATATGAATAATCAAAATAATTTACATACAGTGAAGACACTTGAAAGAAAAAATTTTTTTATTAAGCTTATAAAAAGTTTTATAGGCTTGGTTCTGTTTAGCTCATTTCCATTGAAATTATTTAACAGAAATAACAAATATTTAAAAAAAGCAGAAATAAAAATTAATCCTCTGGCGGTAAGCAGAAATAAGGATAACAGAAAGAATGACTGATATTAAAGAAGGCTTAAATAATCCCGAAAATTCGGGATTAAAAACTCAGCCAACTTACTGGAAGAGTTTAAAGCAATTATATAATGATCCTGAATTTACTGAAGCAAGTCACCATGAATTTAAAGAGGGTGTAACAGACGATTTTGAAGTTTCAAAACTCTCCGGTTTATCAAGAAGAAAATTCCTGGCATTAATTGGAGCTTCTGCTGCTTTGGCAGGTGCAGGATGTTCTAATTACCGCGATAAAGGTTCAATCATTCCTTATAATAAAAAACCTGAAGAAATTATTCCTGGTAATGCCAATTACTATGCATCTTTTGTTAATTCGTGCAAATGCGGCTGTGGTGTTTTAATAAAGACTAGAGAAGGACGTCCGATAAAAGTTGATGGCAATCCTGATCATCCGGTTTCTAAAGGTAAAATTTGTGTAAAATGCCATGCAAGCATTCTTAGTTTGTATGATCCGGAAAGGTTATCAGAACCAGTAAAAAAATCGGGAAAGAATTTTCAAAAGATTTCCTGGAATATTGCTGATTCAGAAATAAGAAATGTCTTTTCCTCTATTGGTGATAAAGAAATTGCTGTCATTACACATTCAATAACTTCTCCAACAACATTAAAAGTTCTTAAGAATTTCACCAACAGGTATCCGAGTACAAAAATTTATTCTTATGAATTATTTAATGATGAGTTGCGAAATTCTGCGTGGAGAAAATGCTACGGATCAGGAACATTCCCTCTTATTAATTGGGATAAAGCAAAAATAATCCTCTCTCTTGAGGGAGATTTTCTCGGAACTGAAGGCAATCATTTAGAGAATTCACAATTGTTTGTAAAAGGAAGAGACATTAATAATCCTGGAAATTTTAGCCGCTTGTATGTTGTTGAAGGAAATATGTCTCTTGCAGGAATGAACGCTGACTACAGGTTAAGACTTCGTCCCGATGCACAGTTTGAATTTGTAATGAGCTTAATTAATGAGATAAGCAAAAAAACAGGTTATTCACAAATAGGAAATTATTTACTTCCTTCTTTCGCTCAGAAATATTCCTTATCAAAAGAAGTCTTAGAACATCTAATAAATGATTTAATCGATAGCCGTGGTACTTCAATAGTTTATGCAGGAGATACACTTCCGGAAAAAGTACATATTGCTGTTAATTATTTGAATGAAATCCTCGGGAACAAAAATCTTTATAGAAATGAAGTTAATGTTTTCCTTTATCCTCTTTCAACAACAAATGATTTTAAGAATCTCATTTCCTCGATTAATGATGGAAGAGTTGGTGCTGTTATTCATTTTGATTCTAACCCTGTTTATCATTTACCTTATGATTTAGGTTATTCTAATGCTCTAAAGAAAGTTGAAACAGTAATAAGTCTTGTTGAGCTTGAGAATGAATCTTCCGTTGCTGGGAAATATACTTTACCAATCAATCATTCGTTTGAATGCTGGGGGGATGCAAAAACCAGAACAGGTTTTTATTTAATGCAGCAGCCTGTGATATCTCCAATTCATAATACAAGACAAAAAGAAGCAGTATTCTTAACCTGGATTGAGAACGAAGGTTTTGAGTACAAAGAAAATCTTTATCATGAATATTTAATAAGTAATTGGCGTGAAAATATTTATCCAACTTTAAATGCAGGACTACCTTTTGAACAATTCTGGCTTGGTGCTTTACACGATGGTGTTGTAAGTATTAATGAAAATGTAGCAACAATTGGGAGTTTTAATACAGCAGTCTTATCAGAACTGAATCTTACAACAGATGTTTCAGGTTTTGCAGTTATACTTAAAGAAAGCTGTACAATTGGTGATGGCAGATTTGCAAACAATGGCTGGCTGCAGGAATTACCCCATCCTGTTACTAAAGTTACATGGGATAATTATGCAGCAATCTCCCAAACAACTGCAAAAGAACTTGGTGTTGATTATAATGATTTTATAGAAATAGAAATTGCAGGCAGGAAAGTAAAAATTCCTGTCTTTATTCAGCCTGGTGCTGCAGATAAAACTATAACTATAGAGCTGGGTTATGGAAGAACTCATACCGGAACCGTAGGAAAAGATGTAGGCTTTAATGCCAACACACTTTTAAGTTCAACGTTTAATCTTTCACCTTATCTATATACTTCGGCTAAAGTAACAAAAGCCGGTGGTTCATTTGAAATAGTTACATCTCAGGAACATCATTCATTTGATGATGAATTAATTAAAGATGCTGCAGAGAAAAGAGGAATTGTAAAAGAAGGAACCATCCAGGAATATTTGAATAATCGTCAATTCCTTAATGAAGGTAAAGAGCATAGTCTTCTTACAATGTATCCTGATCACCCATATACCGGATTAAAATGGGGAATGGCGATTGACCTGAATAAATGTATTAGCTGCGGTCAATGTGTTGTTGCCTGCACTTCCGAAAATAATATTCCGGTTGTTGGAAAAGACCAGGTTAAAAGGGGAAGGGAGATGCATTGGATAAGAGTTGATAGATATTACTCGGGTTCAATAGATGAACCAATGGTCAGCAATCAGGTAATGCTTTGCCAGCATTGTGATAATGCACCGTGTGAAAATGTTTGCCCTGTTGTTGCAACTACTCACAGCCCCGATGGTTTAAACCAGATGGTTTATAACCGTTGTGTTGGAACAAGGTATTGCTCAAACAACTGTCCATATAAAGTAAGAAGATTTAATTACTATAACTTCAGGGATCATTTTGATGACGCTTATCAGCTTGATAATTTATTCAACCTTGTGTATAACCCTGAAGTAACAGTAAGATCACGCGGAGTTATGGAGAAGTGTACTTTCTGTATACAACGTATTATGGAAAGCAGAGAAACAGCAATAAAAGAAAATAGTGAGTTAAAAGGAAGTGATGTTAAAACTGCTTGCCAGGAAGCATGTCCGACAAGTGCTATAATTTTTGGTGATATAAATGATAAAGAATCGGAAATAAGTAAATACAGGAATCATGAGCTTGGTTATCACGTACTTGAAGAACTTAATGTACGCCCAAATGTTACCTATTTAGCTAAACTTAGAAATACAAAGGAGAAAGCATAAGTGGATCTGGATTACACAAGGGAACTTGAGGTAGTTGAAGGTAATCTCAGAATTCCAGAGATTGACAGAATTATTGCTCGTCCGATGGATGAGCGGCCAGGTAAAAAATATCTTCTTGCTTTAACTATTTCAACAAGTGCTCTTCTCATTGGAGCTCTTTGTGTGGGGATTACACTTTTTTTGGGAATTGGAACCTGGGGTAATAATCAACCGGTCGGCTGGGCATTTGATATTACAAATTTTGTTTTCTGGATAGGTATTGGACATGCGGGAACTCTTATATCAGCCATCCTTTTCTTATTAAGACAGAAATGGAGAACAGGTATCGCCCGCTTCGCTGAGGCGATGACAATATTTGCAGTTATGTGTGCCGGTCTGTTTCCAATTATTCATATGGGAAGACCATGGCTCGCAGGTTATTTAACACCTTACCCTAATCAGCATGGGCTTTGGGTTAATTTTGTTTCTCCTCTTGTTTGGGATGTTTTTGCTGTAAGCACATACTTTACAATTTCTCTTTTGTTCTGGTACGTTGGCTTAATTCCTGATTTTGCAATTCTGAGAGACAGGACAGTTTCAAAAATTAAAAAGACTATTTATTCGGTATTTAGTTTGGGATGGAGACATTCAAACCGCCACTGGCAGCATTATGAAAAAGCTTATATAATACTTGCTGGTATCTCAACACCCCTTGTTCTTTCAGTACATTCAATTGTTAGCTTTGATTTTGCAACTTCAATAATACCAGGGTGGCATACAACTATTTTTCCACCTTACTTTGTTGCCGGTGCAATCTTTTCAGGATTTGCCATGGTAGTCACTGTAATGGTGATTGTTAGAAAAGTTTTTGATATGGAACAAATTATAACTCTCAATCACTTAGACCGGATGAATAAAATACTACTTGCAACAGGAATGATGGTGGGATATGCCTATGCTGCAGAATTTTTTATGTCATGGTACAGTGGTGTTCAGTATGAACGATTTGCTTTTTTTAACAGGGCATTTGGTCCTTATGCGTGGGCTTATTGGATAATGGTTAGCTGTAATGTATTTATTCCGCAATTATTCTGGTTTAGGAAAATAAGAAGATCAATTCCAATAATGTTTGTGATTGTAATTCTTGTAAACGTAGGAATGTGGTTTGAAAGATTTGTAATTATTGTAACTTCGCTTCATAGAGATTTTCTGCCATCGAGCTGGGGTTATTTTAAACCAACTCTTATAGACCTGGGAATTCTTTTAGGAAGCTTCGGTTTATTCTTTACTTTAGTTTTATTATTTGCAAGAACTTTACCTGTTGTTTCAATGTCCGAAGTTAAAGCAGTTTCACCAAATGGACAACCATCTCATAACGGAGTGCATCATGGTTAATAAAAATTTATATGGTGTAACTGCATTATTCGATACTCCAAATGAGATTATTCATGCGGCAAAAGAAGTCTCAAAAGCTGGCTATAAAAATTTTGATGTGAATACACCTTACCCTGTTCATGGCATGGACAGATCCATGGGACTAAAAAGATCAAAGGTTGGTTTTGTTACAACTTTCCTTGGTTTCTCTGGAACAGCTTTTATTCTTCTTTTTATGTTCTGGGCTATGTCTGTTGATTACCCAATGGTAATTGGTGGAAAGCCATTTTTCTCTTTACCTGGTTTTATACCGATTACTTTTGAAACTACAGTTTTAATAGGTGGTATTTCAACTGTTATTGGATTGCTGGCTCTGTTTGCTAATCTTCCTTCAAATAATCATCCTTTACATGATACAGATTATATGCATGCAGTATCAGGTGATAAGTATGGAATTGTAATAGAAGCTGATGATCCAAAGTTTAATGAAAACGAAGTTATAACTTTATTCAGTAAACTTGGTTCTAAAAAAATACATTCAATTA
>Ga0154732_1163_pt1 | contig 12403 bp, 9 predicted proteins | sample Rifle2008BG16ft_FD_105740 | JGI IMG/M metagenome (GOLD analysis project Ga0154732, IMG submission 105740) | Ignavibacteria bacterium RBG_16_34_14 | reverse complement strand
TATCCTAAAGGAAATATTTTGCCAAAAGGTTCTGATGTTGGAACAGTTGAGAAACTTTTCAGCAAAGAGCAGCTTGCAAAGCTTTCATTATTAAAATCTATAATTAAGAAAGAAAAGAATAAGAACATTAAAGAATCTCTGCTTTTAATGTTTTCAGGTCTTCTTACAAAAACTAATCTTACTTATCATTCTTCATCTGTCAGAGCCGAAGGTGGAGGTGATTCTGCTGCGTTTCGATATTATCGTTATCGAATCGCTCCGAGACCCTTTGAACTTGATATAAGTAAATATTTTCAGATTCGATTCAATAAGGTTATAGAAGCAAAGAAAGAAATATCATATTATATAAATGACAATACTATCGAGAATATTAAAAATGTTAAAGGTACTGCAACAGACTTAAGCTGGATAGAAAGTGAAAGTGTTGATTATATCTATACTGATCCTCCTTATGGTAAAAAGATACCATACCTCGATCTTTCAATAATGTGGAATGCATGGTTAGACCTTGAGGTAACAAAGGAAGATTATGAACTTGAAGCTATCGAGGGCGGAGAACATTACAAAAATAAAGATGATTATAATAAGCTTATTGCCCAAAGCATTAAAGAAATGTACAGAGTATTAAAGTATGATCGCTGGATGTCTTTCGTATTTGCTCATAAAGATCCTGAGTTCTGGCATCTTATTATAGACACAGCAGAAAGGTGCGGCTTTGAATATATCGGTGCAGTGCCTCAAAAAAACGGACAAACAAGCTTTAAAAAACGCCAGCATCCTTTCACAGTTTTATCCGGACAACTAATAATCAATTTTAAAAAAGTTAAAAACCCAAGATCAATACTTAAAGCTCATCTGGGAATTGATATTTCCGAAATTATTTTACAAACTATTGAAGGTATAGTTGCTAAAAATGAAGGTGCAACTCTTGAGCAAATAAATGATGAGTTAATAATAAAAGGTCTGGAACTTGGCTTCCTGGACTTACTAAAAAAAGAATATTCAGACATCACTCCTTTATTGTTGCAACATTTTGACTATGATGACGAAACTGAAATATTTACGCTCAAAGCAGATACTAAATTCAAAACACATTTAGATGAGAGATTAAGAATCCGTTATTATTTAATAAGCTATTTACGAAGGATGGAAAGGGAAGGAAGGTATCCTCATTTTGATGATATAGTATTAGATATTTTACCATTGCTAAAAAACGGAATGACACCTGAAAATCAAACAATACTTGGTGTCCTTGAGGATATAGCTGAACATACAGGTGAGGATAGATGGAGATTAAAGACTCACGGACAGGGGGAATTATTTGCTTAGCTATATTTGATTTTATTTCTCTCTTTTGGTAAGACTTAGATAAGGCTTTTTATTATATTATAAATATTGGTTTAGTTGAGGAAAAATTTATGCGCATTAAAATAATTAATATAGATACTGAAATTTTAGGTGGTACGCCAGTTTTTTATGGAACAAGGGTTCCAATTAAAAATCTTTTTGATTACCTGGAGTCCGGTGAAACAATTGAAGACTTTCTTGATGATTTCGAAAGTGTATCAAAAGAACAGGTTAAGCAGCTTCTTGAGCGTACAGAAAAACTCATAACTTCTTCTCCCGAAATTTTAGATGAAAATATTACTCGATGAGTGTGTTACTAAAAAGCTGAAACCTTATCTTGCTGGGCATGAGATTTTAACTGTTACACAAAAGGGATGGAATGGTCTTAAGAACGGAAAACTTCTTGAAAAAGCTGTAGTCGAAAATTTCGATTTATTGTTAACAATTGATAAGAATATTTTGTATCAGCAGAAAGTTGAAGAATATAATATAATAGTTGCTGTACTTAATTCACCTTCAAGCAGCATAAAAACCCTACAAAAATTTATTCCCCATTTTAATGAATTGTTGCCATCTTTCGAAAGAAGGAAACTTTATATAATATCATAATGCAAGTAAGATTTATTAGTATTTAATTATTCTTTACATTTTTTGCATTGCCAAACTGTAGACTGCCACTGACTTTCATATCACTTCAAATCTTAACCAGTTAGCCCTGCTCTTTTCCGAGTAAGGCGCACCCGCTGTGAAGATAACAATATCACCTTGCTTTACGTGACCATATTCTACAATTAATTTTTTTGCTTTGTCAATAGCTATTTTTTCTTTATCAATTTCATCCATATAGATTGAAGTTACACCCCATCGAAGACAAAGGTTATTCATCGTATCAAAGCTGTTCGAGAAAGCAATTATCTTTGCTTTTGGCCTGAACTTGGAAAGGTTTATTGCTGTTCTTCCTTTAAAGGTGAAAGCAACAATTGCTGCTGCATTAACCTGCCGACTTATTCCTGTGATAGCTCTTCCAACAGAATCAAAAAGGTTTTCTTCAACCATTTCAGGAATCTTAAGATCTATTTCCTGCTGAGGTTTTAAATGCAGTTCTGTATTTTTTACAATATCATTCATAACCTGGACAGCTCCTAAAGGGAATTTTCCAATTGATGTTTCACCGCTTAACATAACCACATCAGTTCCATCCCAAACAGCATTTGCAACATCGCTGGCTTCTGCACGAGTCGGTACCGGATTGTTAATCATTGATTCGAGCATTTGTGTTGCGGTAATTACAAGCTTACCAATAGAATTGCATTTTCTGATTATCATTTTTTGGATTACAGGAACTTCCTGCGGATAAAGCTCAACACCAAGATCGCCCCGTGCAATCATTATTCCATCAGATACTTCAAGAATTTCATCAAAGTTGTCTACTGCTTCTTTCTTTTCAATCTTGGCAATTACCGGCCTTAATTTATCTTTCCCTTTCAGCCATTCTTTTAATGTTGTAATATCCGCAGCACTTCTTACAAAAGAGAGAGCAATAAAATCAACCCTATGCTTGATAGCGAATTCAAGATCCCTGTAATCTTTTTCTGTTATTGATGGCGTGGAAATTTTCATTCCCGGCAGGTTCATACCTTTGCGAGGTTTAAGTATCCCGCCATTTTCAATTATGCAGAACAATGAATCTTTTTTCTTTTCAATAACTCTTAGTCTTATTAAGCCATCATCAATTAAAATCTGGTCTCCTATTATAGCATCATCACCAAGACGCATATATGAAGTTGAAATTTTTTCTTTTGTTCCTTTTATATTTTCACAGGTGATTTCAATATTTTCCCCGGTTGTTATTTCAATCTCCGGTTCTGCAAGTTCGCCGATTCTTATTTTCGGGCCCTGGAGATCTATGAGAATTGCAAGAAGAGTTTTTTCATCTACACATGCTTCATTAATATTATTAAATACCTTTTCATAAAATTCATAATTACCATGCGAAAAATTAAGCCTGACTCCATCCATTCCAACAAGAATTAATTTACTTATATCATCAGAGGTGTAAGAATTAGGACCAAGTGTTGCAAGGATCTTTGTTTTTGCAAATACCTCATTAAGTCTTGAGTTCATTTTCTCTTTTTAGATGTGGAACTTCTATGCTGTTGTCTTAAAGCTCTTGATTTTGAATAAAGATCCTTAATTTTCTTCTCAACAAGTTGAAAAACTGTGTTCGGTTCATAACCACTTTTTAATTTTTTACCTGATTTAACACCAGTTAAAAGCTCAATTCCTTCTTCAACTCTTTTAATTGAATAGATATGAAATTTGCCATCACGGACCGATTGAATTACATCTTCTCTAAGCATTAATTCTTTTACATTAAGCTCAGGTATAATAACTCCCTGTTTTCCGGTAAGCCCTCTTGGTTTACAGACATCATAAAAACCTTCTATCTTTTCATTAACTCCCCCTATTGGCTGAACATCACCTTTCTGGTTTAGTGAACCAGTAACTGCCAGTGACTGTTTTATTGGAAGACCTGCTAATGTTGACAAAAGAGCAAATATTTCAGTACAGGAAGCACTATCTCCATCAACTGTCCCGTATGATTGTTCAAACACAAGATTTGCATTAAAAGAGAGTGGAAAATCCTGACCAAATGTTTCTCTGAAGTATCCTGAAATAATTAATACACCTTTAGTATAATGCTTGCCGCTCATTCCCGCTTCTCTTTCAACATTAATTATACTGCCGCTTCCTAAAGATACCGTAGCGGTAATTCTTATTGGGCGGCCGAATGAATAGTAATCTGCACCATAAACAGCTAAACCATTTATTTGTCCAATCCTTTCTCCTTCGGTGTCAATTAATAAAGTATTTTCTTCAATCATATCTGTAATTTTAGATTCGAGCATTCCATGTCTATCCTTGGCATTCTTAAACGCTTTTTCAACGTGAGCTGCAGACACAATTTTGAATCCATCATCTTCAGCCCAGAAGCTTGCTTCACGTGCTAAGTCTGAAATCCATGAGAAACGTGTTGTGAGTTTATTCTTTTGTCCTGCATAACGTGCACTTAGTTCAAGTATATAAGCAATCGCTGATCTGTCAAACTCAAACAGGTTTTCTTCTTTTATTAATTTTTTTATTACTCTTGCATATTCATCAATAACCTTATCCGATCTTTTTATCTCATAATCAAAATCAGCTTTTATTTTGAACATCTTTTTAAAATCATATTCGTGTTCGGCTAACAGAGAATAAATATACTGGCTGCCGACCAAAATAATTTTTGTATCCACTTTTATTGGTTCTGGTTTAAGTGTTGCAGAAGCTAAGGGAATAAAACTTGGAGTATCCTGAATCTCAAGAATGTTATATGTAAGAACCCTCTTTAATGTTTTCCACACACCCGGTTCTTCAAAAAGATGGTAAACATTTAGTACAAGATACCCACCATTTGCCCTTAAAAAAGAACCGGCTTTAATCCTGGTAAAATCGCTATACCAGCCGCCTCTACCATCATTAACCTTTTCAATAGTCCCAAAGACATTTACGTAGGTTGGTGAAGTTTCAATAATAACGGGACATTCATTTGTTTCACTGTTATCAAGAATAATATTAACCTCATATTCTTTGAAGTAATCAATGATCAACCCATCTGAAGTTGTTTCTTCTCCCGGTTTGACTCCTTTAAATATCTGGAGGTTTTCAAGAATATGATCTTCAGCCTGTGAAAGATACTCACCCACTTTTTTTGAATTATAATTTTCCCTGAGCGTATCAATTACTCCTTTTACAACAGAATGAGCAATTTTCTTTTCCAGCTCAGAAAGATTTTTTTGAAAATCCTGACTTATCTTTAAACCTTTTTTGAAAAGGAGCTGCAGCTCTTCCTGATATTGATTATACTTCTTTAAGATTTCCTGTGCCTGGTCTTTAGTCAGTTTACCTTTATTTACAAGATCCTCCAGTTTGTAAATTGGAACAGGTTTCTCCTCAATTACCGGAAGAATATCGGGCCGGGCAGTCTGACCAACTTTAACTTGTCCAAGAGAAAAATTATCTTTCTGAATCTCTCCTTCAAAAGAGTTTAATAATTTTTGTTCTTGATTACCATATTCGGCCAGCAATCTTTTCTTTTGTTCAACAAAAAATTCACTTTCAAGAGCTAGGGGTATTTTTTCTTTAAGAATATTAATTGCGGACGAGAAGTTGGATTTAAATAATCTTGCTTTACCTTTTGAGAAAGTGAGCAGTGTTGGTCTATCAGGATCTTTGAAGTTATTAACATAAGCATAATCTAAAAGAGGAGGACATTCTGATGAAATTGTTTCAAGAATTTTTTTTACAGTTGTCGCTTTACCCGTTCCCGATAAGCCTGCAATATAGATGTTATAGCCGGGTGCTCTTAAATCAACTCCGAGTTTTAATGCTTTTAATGCGCGTTCCTGTCCGAGAATTCCCTCAATAGGTTTTACAGTTTCAGTTGAATCGAACTCGAAAAAATCAGGGTTGCAGCGCCATCTTAAATCTTCGGGTTTTAATTCAAGGGATGTCCCGCTTTTTAGCGGGATTATTTTTTTTTGAGAAGCCATAATTTTATCCTTCAATAAGATAACCTTCAATAAAAGTCGCAGCAAAATCTAACCATATTATTCCCGAATTTCAAAAAACTGTGACGGTGCTGCAATTACTTAAAGCTTTAATGTTTTATTTTAACAGGAGGTGTTTGTTTAATTGGGTAAAAAGGCATAAGGTATTTTAGGTTTAAAGCTGATTCGCTATTCCATATACCTCTATACCAAGAATTCAATATAACTTTAAAAAATAAATTATATGAACATTTTAGAAATAAGAAAACTCTTCCCGCATATAGAAAAAGGTATAATTTATTTTAATCATGCTTCTGCATCTCCTTTGTCATTTAGAGTTCAGGAGGAGATAAAAAATTATATCCATAACCAAAGTGTTTACAGAATAGATGATATAATTGCCATGATAAAAGAAAGCAGCAAAGCAAAAGAACTTTTTGCTTCACTTATAAATTCTACACCGGAACGAATAGCTTATACCGATAATACTTCAAACGGACTTAATATTCTTGCCCAGGGAATAAAATGGAAGAGGGGAGACAGAGTTTTGTTGAATGATATTGAATTTCCAGCGAATGTTTATCCATTTTTAAATCTAAAAAAGAAAGGTGTTATTATTGATTTTGTAAAATCTGAAGATAAAGTTGTTGATGCAGAATCAATTATTGAAAATATAAAACCAAGAACAAAATTAATATCTGTCAGTCAGGTTCAGTTTCTGAGCGGCTACAGGATTGATCTCAGGAAGATTGGAAAGGTTTGTAAAGAAAGAGATATTATTTTTTGTGTTGATGCTGCACAAGGTTTGGGTGCAGTAAGACTTGATGTAAAGGAAGACAATATTGATTTTATCTCCTGCGGTTCTCAGAAATGGCTGATGGGATTACAGGGGTTTGGTTTTATTTATGTCTCTGAAGAACTTCAGCAAAATATGGAACCTGCTTTTGTTGGATGGTTATCTAACAAATCTCCTTCTAAAAATCTTCTGGATTATAAAATAAATTTGAGGAAAACCGCTGATTGTTTTGAAAACGGGACTATTTCTTTGGTTGGCGCTTTTGCTTTATCTGCCTCACTAAGTTTGTTTTCTGATTTTGGTTTTGATAATGTCGAAAAAAAAATACTTGATAACACTTCTTACTTTATTTTCAAACTAAAAGATAATGGAATAGATACTTATCAAAGTAAAGTGAAAAGAAAGTTTCATTCGGGTATAGTATCATTTACACATAAGGATCCAACCAGGATACATTATGAATTGCAAAAGGAAAATATCAGGTTTTCTGTAAGAGAAGGAATAGTGAGGTTTTCTCCACATTTTTATAACTCATTAGATGAAATTAATGAAGTTGTATATTATCTTAACCAGGTAATTTGAACCAATTAAATCTGGAGGTAGTATGGATAGGAAATTTTTTATTTCTCTCTTTATTTTATTTTTTATCTTTGTTGGATTTGTATTTGCCCAGAAGGAACAAATAAGAGTAAGTCCAAAAGCTTTTGTAATGCAGGTAGTTGGATTGACCGAGGTGAAAATTGATTACAGCCGACCGGGCGTTAAAAAAAGAACAATCTGGGGTGAGTTGGTTCCTTACGACAAAGTTTGGCGTACAGGTGCTAATGAAGCCACAACGATGAGTTTTGCCTCAGATGTTTTGATTGAAGGGAAAAAGCTTCCTGCCGGTAAATACAGTTTCTTTGCTATCCCAACAAAAGATGAATGGACTTTAATCTTTAATAAAGTTGCAGATCAATGGGGTGCGTTTGAATATAATGAAGCCGAAGATGCACTAAGAATATCAGTTAAACCTCAGAGTAATGGCTTCCAGGAGTGGTTGACATATTCATTCACTAAGACCGGTGATAAATCCGCCATTGTAAATCTTGAATGGGAGAAATTGAAAGTGCCTTTTAAAGTAGAGGTGCAATAAAAACAAGAAAGTGTAAGAGCAAGTGCAAGTTCAAGAAATTTTACCTTGAACTTAATCTTGCTCTTAAACCTAGATTTACACTGGGATAAACTTTTCAACTTCTAATAGTCCTCAACAACTCTTCTGTTTTTTCTTTCATTAATTTTACATCTCCTTTGCTTTCAACATTTAGTCTTATAATAGGCTCAGTGTTAGACATTCTTAAATTAAACCTCCAATTATTATATTCAACACTAAGTCCATCAAGCCTGTCCTGATTACCATCGGAATATTTTTTAGCAAGCTCTTCAATCTTTTTTGCAGGGTTATCTATTTTAGAATTTATTTCTCCTGAACAGGGATAGGATTCAATCATTTCCTCAACAAGTTTTGAAAGAGGTTTGTTTTCTTCAGACATAAGCTGCATAATTAAAAGGAAAGGAATCATACCGCTATCCGAGTAAGCATTATCCCGGAAGTAATGATGAGCAGACATTTCTCCGCCGTAAATTGCATTAACTTCTCTCATCTTCTGTTTTATAAACGCATGACCGCTTGGCGAAACAACTGTTTTGCCTCCGGCTTTATTTACAACATCAATTGTATTCCAGATTAAACGGGGATCATGTACTATCTTTTCTCCAGGGTTTTTCTTTAGAATTGATTTTGCTAATAACCCAACTATATAATATCCTTCAATAAAATTTCCTTTTTCATCAAAGAGGAAACATCTGTCGTAATCACCATCCCAGGCAACTCCTAAATCAGAATGATTCTGATTTATCGCATCAATTGTTGACTGCCTGTTTTCCGGCAGCAGCGGGTTGGGAACACCATTAGGAAAATCCGAATCAGGTTCATTAAAAATCTTTATCATCTTTATTGGGAGTTTAGATTCAAGTTTATCAAGTGCTAAACCGGCACATCCATTTCCTGCATTTACAACCACTTTAAGAGGATTTATTCTATCTACATTGTAAAACTTTTTAAGATTATTAATAAAACCGTTCATAATATCATGCTGTCTAGTATCTCCAGGATCGTGGCTTAAAGGCGAAAGGTCATTATTCAGGATCATCTTTTCAACAACATTTAAACCAGAATCATACCCAACGGGGACAGAATTTCTTTTTACAAACTTCATTCCATTATATTCAGGGGGATTATGGCTTGCAGTGATCATTATACCGCCGTCTGCTTCAAGTGCCGGAGTAGCATAATAAACCATTTCTGTTCCGCAGAGACCAAGGTCAATTACATCCACGCCATTATCATTTAAACCTTTGCTCAAGGCATCAAACAATGCATCTGAAGATCTTCTTACATCTCTTCCTATTACAATTTTTTCAGCATCAATGTATTTAGCATAAGCAACTCCGATTTTATAAACCAGCTCAACATCAAGTTCGGAAGGTACTTTCCCTCTGATATCATATGCTTTAAAACAGTTTATCTTATCCATTCTGCTCCTCCTTGAAAAAGGTTGTTAAAAAATCACTGATTGATAACTGAGTCATTTTTGTGCATCAGGCAAACTATATTCACATTTAAATTTATTAAAAATATTAAATGATTCAATTTAGAATATTTTTTTAGTGGAGCAATTTTTCAATAGATTTTTAAGGAACAAGTTTTTATGTTTAGCCAACTTAAATTATTGCGGGAGAGAGATATCGCAACAAAAGATACTATTTACTGGCACTTTGCAAAGTGCAATAATTCAAAATGTAACGCCATTTTTTTGGTAGACCCCAGCGAATCACCGGGTGACCTTGGTTTTATATGTCCCCAGTGTTCCAAGAAAACAACAACTTCTCACGTTGTTCAATGTTCAAGCTGCAGAACAATCTTGAACTTTGTAAGAGCAGCCCCTAGTGAAGAGAAGGTTGTTTTTAATGTTCCAAAATGCTCTCATTGCGTTGGAACTATTGAAGATGAGTGGGAAATAGAACCTCTGTATCAACCAGAGTCTTATATTTAAACCACAAAATAATTATTACTAATCTTCCTTATTGATTTTTTTGATAGGGAAGATTTTTAATTTTTAAATCCCGCCTGTTAATCCTTTAATGTAATAATCCTTTAATAAATCCTTACATTGTGCTAATTTTAACTACTTATTAATTAAAATTATTGAAGGCTTCGGTATGAAAAATAAACTCCTCAGAAATAATTTTCTGAATCTGTTATTTCTATTTATATCTCTTTTAATTGGATGCTCATCATCAGTTGAAACAACATCAAATAATTCTGATCTCTATAGCTGGATTAACCTTGATACTATTAAAGCAGGAAAATTTGATACAGGTAAAATGTGGACTTTCGAATATCCCCCGATTGACTATTTCCACTCTGAATATAATTTCACCCCAACAAATGATTGGTTTGATCATATAAGAATGTCTGCTCTTCGTTTTGCAACTTATTGCTCAGCTTCTTTTGTATCGGAAGACGGCTTGGTTATGACGAATAATCATTGTGCACGCGAAAGTATAGTTCAGGTTCAAAATGAGGGAGAGGATTTGAATGAGACAGGTTTTTTTGCTTTAAGCCTTGATGAAGAGAGGAAAGTTCCAGGTCTATTCGTTGATCAGCTTGTTTTAATAAAGGATGTTACTGATGAAGTTGTATCTTCAACAGGGGAAGGAACTGATGAAGAAAAAGCAGACAGACTTGATTCGATTATTAATGAAATTGAATCGAGAGAAACAGAGAAAACCGGTTTGACAATCTCAATTACTCCGCTCTATAATGGTGGAAAGTATTCCTTGTATGGATATAAAAGATATAATGATGTAAGATTAGTTTTTTCTCCTGAATCTCAATTAGGATTTTTTGGGGGCGATCCTGATAATTTTACTTATCCCAGATACAACCTTGATTGCTCATTTTTCAGAGTTTATGATGAAGATGGTAATCCGTTAAGAACAGAGAATTATCTAAAATGGAATCCTGATGGTGCCGCAGTTGGTGAAGCTGTTTTTGTTGTTGGGAATCCCGGCTCAACTAACCGTTTGCAGTCGGTAGCACAACTTGAATTCTTTAGGGATAATATCTATCCGAGGGTTTTCGATTTGCTGCAAGGTTTAATTGATCTTCAATTGCAAATGATGGAGGAACATCCTGAAGAGAGAGATGAGCTTGAAGTTCAGATGCTTAATTATTCGAATTCATTAAAAGCTTATGAAGGCATTCTAAAAGGTTTAAGAGATCCTGTACTGATGCAGAGAAAACGTGATTTTGAAAATACATTTAAAAGTAAAGTCAAATCTAAACCCGAATTGAATGCTAAATATGGAGATGTTTGGTCTAAACTTGAAGAAGCTCATGAAAAGCTTGGTGAAATTACTCATGAATTATATGTGACTTCTTTTAACCCTATAAGAACTTCTCAATACTTTTTTATAGCGAGTGATCTTATTGATCTTGCAAAGGAATTGAAACTTCCTGAAGATGAAAGATCTGAACTATATAAAGGTGAAGAACTGGATAGTACAATTGATAATATCTTCCCTGAAGATTTTAATTACGGATATAATAATAAAATGCTCCAGATGCATGTTAAAATGCTGAATACTTATCTTGGTCCCGATCATCATACAACTAAAATTTTAACCGGCGGATTTGCCGGTAAAGAAGCTTTGGATTATATTCTTAATAAATCAAGCATTACAAGTAAAGAAAAAGTTAAGACTCTCGTTGAAAAAGGTTCTGATGCAATTCTTAATTCTGATGATCCATTCATAAGATTTGTTTTAGATACTGAAGAAAGAAAAAATCAAATACTCGCTCAATCGCAAGAGCTTAATTCCACAATACAGAATTACAATCAAAAACTTGGTAAAGCTTTATTTGAGGTTTATGGAACTTCTATACCGCCGGATGCAACTTTTACATTAAGAATATCTGATGGAGTTGTAAAAGGCTTCCCTTATAATGGAACCGAGGCACCGCCAATAACAACTTATTATGGTATGTACGACAGGTATTTTTCTTTTAATAAAGTATTTCCCTGGAGTCTCCCTGAAAGATGGAAGAATCCGCCTGCAGAATTTAATCTTGAAACTCCATTTAATTTTATAACTACAAATGATATAATCGGAGGAAATTCGGGAAGCCCAGTTATAAATATTAAGGGAGAAGTCGTAGGATTAGCTTTCGATGGAAATATTCAGAGTCTTCCCGGAAGCTTTATCTTCAGGGAAGAAGAAAATAGATGTGTTGCAGTTCATTCTACCGGAATGCTGGAAGCTATAAGAGATATGTATAAAGTTACCCGGCTAAGTGATGAGCTAATGAATGGAAAACTTGCTGAATAAGAAGTGACGGAAGGGTCAACAGAGTAAGGTATAGGGTATAAAGGTATAGGGTATAATTTATGAATTTCCTTATACCATATACCTTTATACCTCTATAACTAAAAGATATACTGAAGCTGAAAGTGAGTTGAGTAGTATTGAATTGTGTAATTCAAAAAAGTTAAACCATATTCCAAACCTAAACCTATCCCGAAACCATTCTGTAAGTTCTCTCTAAAATCAATTCCAGCGAGTAAAG
>Ga0154732_1025_pt1 | contig 12488 bp, 12 predicted proteins | sample Rifle2008BG16ft_FD_105740 | JGI IMG/M metagenome (GOLD analysis project Ga0154732, IMG submission 105740) | Ignavibacteria bacterium RBG_16_34_14 | reverse complement strand
TCCGTTTACAATAAGATTAAATGCTTCATAATTATTTGGCTGAAATGCACCTGAATGTAATCCACAATTACCAAAAACATCAGCATGATTGTAGCTTATGAGAGCAGAAATGTTTCCACCGTATGAATCTCCGAGCACAATTCTTTTTGAAGTTTCAGGAATTGTTTTGTATATAGAATTAACAAAAGGAACAAGCTCATTTACAAAGAATGCTCTATACTGATTTCTTTTACTGAATGCATATTCCTCGTTCCTGTTGTTTGGCTTAACAAAAACACCGATAATCTTTTCTATTTTATTACTATCTAAAAGATTATCAATTACATTAACAGCATGAGCAAGGTCAACATACTCATATCCATCCTGGAAATAAACTGATGGGTATCTTTCAGTAGAATTAGAGTTATATCCGGGAGGTAAATAAATTTTTATCTGGTAATTTGAATTTGTATTTGTACTGAAGAGATTTTTTACTTCAACTGTTCCGTGTTGAATGCTGCTGTTATATTCAATTTCCCACGGTTGAATATATTCCGGCATAGAAAGTTCTGAATTAGGACCAAATCCTCCTGTACATATATTTGGATTTTCAGGATCAAGTATCCAGTCACTTCCGTTTCTTACAAATTTATAATCAAGCCGTGCATTCATTTCAAATGTTTTGGTACAATACCAGAATCTTGTCCCTGCAAGTTTTGTCATCATATCTGAATTAGAATTCCAGCCATTAAAATCTCCGGCTACTGAAATGTTTGAGACATTCCCCAAGTAAATAAAATTGGCTTCATTCTCTTCAATGAAAGGAATACCAACTGATCTTGCATAAGTCATAAAACTGTCTACTGCTACTGCTTTTGAAGATGAATCAGGAAGTGAGTTTACATGGTTTATGAATTGAGTAAACTGAGTTTGAGCATTTGCAAGATTTGCAACAAATAAAAATGCAATTAGTATTAAGAATCTCATAGACATTTGATCAATTTTCAAAAACCAAAATTTCGCTTTCAGTTTTTCCTTCAGGTATCCGTTGGTTTTCTTCCATCAAACCTTCTATATGAAACTGAATAGCTTTATAAATTCTCTTCTCAATATCCTTTCTTGTTTTACCTGTAGCTATACAACCAGGCAGATCGGGAACATATGCGCTATAACCTGTTTTGGTTTTTTCATAAACTACTAAATACTTTCTCATAAAATTATCCTTTCATATTCTTTATTTGGGCCTGTTTTAATATACTATTCAAAGTACCAGGTGAAACTTCATCCGACATCCTATGGCATGAGACAGTTACCAGACCTTTTTTATCTAAATGCTTGAATTGCTTATGACTACCTTTTTGTCGTACCTGATACTAGCCATCATTAGTAAGTAATCGAATAAGTTCTCTTACTTTCAATCTCCTTTAAACCCAATTGAAATTATATAAAGATATATTATTTATAACTATAAATTTAACAACCAAAACTTACTAAGATTACCATTTGATTAAAAGTGCTATAACTTAGTCTATGATTCAACTTTCTTAAAGATTAAAAATAAAGTAAGGTATTTATTTTTTTCTTACTCAATTTTTAAAACAGATATTGACAAAAGGAAAACACTTCCTTATCATTGCCAAGCTAAATTCTTACCAAAGCATAAAATAAATAAAAAAAGAGAGAGGATTTTTATGAAAAAACTTTTAAAGGTTCTTGGAATTATTATTGGCATACTTGTATTGCTCGTTATTGCAGGATACATTTATCTTAACGCAACTTTCCCAAAGGTTGACCCTCCCATGGATGTTACTGTAGAAATAACCGAAGACAGATTGGAAAGAGGAAAATACCTTGCTCATCATGTAACTATCTGTTTGGATTGTCATTCAGAACATGACCAGACAACATTTAGTTACACCATTAAACCAGGGACTGAAGGAAAGGGAGGAGATAAACTTGATGAAAGTTTTGGTTTCCCGGGAACCGTATATATGAAGAATATTACACCGGCTTCTCTGGGGAGCTGGAGTGATGGTGAACTTATCAGGGCTATTACATGCGGTGTAAATAAAGATGGAAATGCACTTTTCCCTATGATGCCTTATCTTGGTTACAATCACTTATCCCAAGAAGATTTATACTCTATTGTTGCTTACATAAGATCTTTGAAACCTATTGAAAATAAAGTTCCTGACACTGAGTTAAACTTTCCACTCAACCTTATTGTAAAGACAATTCCTCTTCAGAACTATACTCCAAAAGAAACTGTTAATAAATCTGATGTCTTAAAGTATGGTAAATATCTTGCAACAATAGCAGGTTGCGAAGGCTGCCATACTCCTACTGACCAGGGTGAACCTTTGCCAGGGATGGATTTTGCAGGTGGCGAGGAATTTACTTTGCCACATGGTGTAGTTCGTTCTCTCAATATCACTCCCGATACTGAAACAGGAATTGGAAACTGGACCAAAGAAGATTTCATTAAAAGATTTAAATACTATGATACCGATAGTACAAGAAATATTCCGGTTGGTCCAGAAGAGTTTAATACTGTTATGCCTTGGACAATGTTTGCCGGAATGACTGAAGAAGATCTTGGAGCTATCTATGAATATTTGCGAACAATAAAACCTGTAAAAAACAAAGTTGAAAGATTTACTCCTCACAATAAAACTACAGCCAGTAAATAATTTTGTATAAGTGAGATTCACTAATCCAGAGTGAATCTCACTTTACAAATCGGACAGCTAATCCTTCTAAATAAAATCTTTATATTTAATTTGCAATTATAAAGTTTTATAAACAAAGAATTGAGATATGCTTTCTGATAAATTCCTCGTAAAACCAGGTAAAGAGATTGACCTTTCTAAAATACCAACCTCTAATTCATTTGATCATAAAAAGGAGGAAACAAAAAAATTATTAAAGCAGAATGTTAAAAGAATGTTTGAGCTTCAGAATAAGCTTTATGCACAAAACAAATATTCTGTTCTTATAATTTTCCAGGCAATGGATGCAGCAGGGAAAGACAGTACCATCAAGAATGTAATGTCAGGGTTAAATCCACAGGGCACTCAAGTTTACAGCTTTAAACAACCTTCTGCTGAGGAACATGATCATGATTATTTGTGGAGAATTCATAAAGCTATACCGGAAAGAGGAAGAATAGGAATTTTTAACCGCTCACATTATGAGGATGTTCTTGTTGTTCGTGCACATTATATTATAAAGAATCAAAACCTGCCAGAGAAAACATTAACAAAAGATATCTGGCAAAGAAGATTCCGGCAGATAAGAGATTTTGAAAAGCAACTTTATGAAAACGGAACTGTAATAATTAAATTCTTTCTTCACGTTTCTAAAGAAGAACAGAAGAAGAGATTCCTTAAAAGAATTGATAAGGAATCGAAGAACTGGAAATTTTCCGCAGCTGATATTGATGAAAGAAAATTCTGGGATGATTATCAGAAATGTTATGAAGAAGCAATTGCTGCAACAAGTTTAAAACATTCTCCATGGTTCATAATACCTGCAGATCAAAAATGGTTTATGCAGCTCGCTGTTTCACAGATAATTACAGAACAGCTTGAGCAACTGGATATATCTTATCCTAAACTCTCAAAGGAAGAATTAAATAAATTGGAAGACTGCCGCAAACAATTGTTGGATGAAAAATAAACTCATTTAAATAATTCTTTTATCTTCTCAGGTGGTCTTGCTAGAATTGCTTTATCTCCCATTTCAATTATTGGCCTCTGTACAAGATCAGGATGTTTAACCATCAAATCAATTAATTCTTCATCAGAATAATTTTTATTCTTTATATCAAGATCTCTATAAATCTTCTCTTTTGTCCTCATTACTTCAGCCGGTTTCATTTTCATCTTCTTTAATAAAGATTTTAACTCTGCCTTTGAGAAAGGATCTATGTAATAATTAACTTTTTCAAAATCTATCCCCTGCTCTTGAAGAGCTTTTGCAACATTGCGACAGGTAGTGCAAGTAGGTTTTTCATAAACAGTTACTTTGTTCATTAAAACTTCTCCTTTGTTCTTATTGTATCTTTAACATCAATATCTGTAAGCACCTGGTAGTATCCTAATGAATTTTTCTCAATTATTTCATCTGCAAGCAGCAGATATGCAACAGAAGATTTTGCAGATGGATTAAGTTTTATTGAAGGCTTATTTTGAAATGTAGCTTCTACGATTGCAACATTTTTAGGAATTACTGTCCTCAGCATTAAATCAGGATACTTGGCATAAAGTTCTTTCTTGGCAGTGAAAGAAACTTTTGTATTATATTCATAATTCGACATAAGTATCCCTTCAACCGAAAGATGCTGATTAAAATTTTTTTTGATGTTATCCATATGATCAAGAATTTTATCAACAGCATTCATTGAAAATTTCCCCGTCATAAAAGGAATAAGAACCGAATCGGCAGCAATTAAAGCATCGGTTGTTAAGCCGATCAGGTATGGAGGACAATCAATAATAATAAAATCAAATGAGTGTGCTTCTGCTCTTAGTACGTTGCGCAATAGAGATTGGTTTGCTGCAAGTTTTGATAATCTTACTTCATCTTTATAATTAAGATTCTTTAAAGGAATAAAGGATAGATTTTCCTCTTCTGTCTTTTGTATTACCTGTAAAAGTGATTTGGAAAAATTAAACACATCGAACATATCGCCGTTTATTTTTTCTTTTATAAATCCGAGTGATGAAGAACAGCAGCCGGCAGGATCGAGATCAATCAAAAGTGTTCTTTTCTTTTTTAAAGACAGGGCAAATGCAAGATTAACAGCGGCGGTAGTTTTTCCTACTCCCCCTTTTGGTAAAGCAATAGCTATTATTTTGCCCATTAAACTTTTATACGATCTCCTGCTAGAAAAGAATTGAAATAATCATTTTCAAAATAAATATTTATTCTGTTATAGGGAATAGATTTTTATAATACTTACATTTAATTCGATATTGAAGAATTTAAATTACCATTTTGGTACACACCTTTATTCTGTAAACCAAAATTTATATATTTATTTGTTGTTTCACTACAATTATTATGAAAATATATAACTATCTGCTTGAAAGTATAAGTATAAAAGGTGCGGCGTATCTCATTCTTCTTGATCCTGATAAAATAACAGAAGAACTATTACCTGCTTTTGTAAAGCATTGTGAAAAATCAGGAGTTGATGCTTTTCTCATCGGCGGCAGTTTAATGTTTAACGGCAATTTTGAGCCTTTTATAAAGCAAGTAAAAGAGAATACAAAACTTCCCGCAATAATATTTCCGGGTGATATTAACCAGATTTCAAGTGAGGCAGATGCAATACTTTTTCTTTCTGTTGTAAGCGGCAGAAATGCTGAACATCTTATTGGCAAACATGTTCTTGCTGCACCAATAATTAAAAAAGCTGATATCGAACCAATCTCAACGGGATATATTCTTATTGAATCGGGTGTAACTACAACAGCAGTATATATGAGCGGCAGTCTTCCTTTACCCAGGAATAAACCTGAAATAGCAGCAGCAACAGCTTTGGCAGCAGAATATCTTGGAATGAAATTCGTTTACCTTGAAGCCGGCTCAGGCGCAGATAACTCCGTACCTGATGAAATGATTAAAGCTGTATCTTCCGTTTGTAAGATACCTGTAATTGTTGGCGGCGGAATAAAATCTCCAATGGCTGCAAGAAAAAAAATCGAAAGCGGTGCTAAGATAATTATAACAGGTAATTTTTTTGAAGATGAAAACAATTGGGATATGATAAAGGATTTTGCTGATGCGGTGCATATAAGAAAACCTGTAATGGTTTGAATAAAAATTAAAAATGGCTAATTAAATATTAAAAACAAGCCGTCTTTATGACGGCTTTCATTTTAGAAGGGAATAATCATTGGATAAAAGAAAATTTATAAGTGAATCATTAACCCAAAGCTCTGAAACAAAACTTAAAATAATTAAAGAATGTTCTGAAGATATTCTTTCTGCTTCAGAATTAATTATTGATGCTTTCAGAAATGGCAATAAACTTTTACTTTGCGGGAATGGAGGAAGTGCAGCTGACTGCCAGCACATCGCAGCAGAACTTGTAATAAGGTTAAGCCATAAAGTTAAACGACCTGCTTTACCCGCCATTGCACTCACAACTGATACTTCTTATTTGACCGCGGGTGGAAATGATATAGGTTTTGAAAATGTTTTTGCAAGAGGTGTTGAAGGGCTTGGTGCGATGGGCGATGTTTTACTAGCTATTTCTACAAGCGGGAATTCTGAAAATGTTATACGGGCTGTTCAAACTGCAAAATCCAAAATGATGAAGACGATTGGATTCTTAGGCGGAGATGGCGGTAAACTTAAATCATTAGTTGATTTGCCTATTGTAATTCCCTCTTCAAATGTTCAGAGAATCCAGGAAGGACATATTACTGTTGCTCATATTATTTGTGAGATTATTGAGGAAGAGTTGTATGGTTAATTTTTGTCATACCGGACTTGATCCGGTATCCCCTTTAAAAGCATTCAGATTCCGCATCAAGTGCGGAATGACAACTGAATTTACAGTTTAGTATCCATCCAACTTATTTTATCCCCTTCTTTTATGTTATGCTTATCTGAAAATCCGGCTACAACCTCAACAACATAAATTGCTGGCTTTGATGAAGGATAGGATTGATCGGATAAAACTCTGGTATTCTTATGAATTGTTACAATCTCTCTTTGTCTATTAACAAAAATCATATCAAGGGAGATAAATGTATTCCGCATCCAAAAAGACTTCATCTCTTCATCAGGAAAAATAAAAAGCATTCCCTGGTTTTCTTCCATACTTTTTCTTTTCATTAAACCCAATTGTCTGTCAAAATCAGTATCGGCAATTTCAAGATCTATTGTAACAACCGGTTTATTATCTTTTGTGTAAAATGTAAGCTCTCCTTCTTTTGTAAAAGTATATTCATCCAATGGTTTATCCTTCTTAAAAACATCCGGGAATACAAGAAAAAATATTAAAGCAAGAACTGCAATTACTGCAATAACCTGGTAAATAGGTTTTATTCCCTTTTTACTTTGATGTGATTTTACAACTTGTTTTACTGGTTTCTTTTTAGCCACAGAATTTTTTCCGTAATTTTAGATTCGAAAAATAGTTCTCAAACTTACACATTTTTCCTGTCTGCCAACAGGCAGGTAACAAAGCAATAAAGAGAAAATGTGAAAGAATTTTACTATTAAAATAAAAATTAACTCACTCTAATCTCTTAAAAAAAGAGAGACTTATTGGCAATAAAAAATAATAAATAGTTATGGTGTTACAGAATATTAAATATTAAGTTATGAAATCTTACAAGCCCTTCTCTTTGCAAGAGAAGGGTTGGGATGAGTTCCAGAAAGAAATTTTTTAACTAAGCATTAAGAAAAATGAGTGACAACAAAATCCTTGAAAGAGATAAAATAGAACTGAACCAATCCCAAACTAAAATGTTAATAGTGGCTGGGGAAAAGAGGTTTATGAAAACACTACTGTAGAAAAGATAACTTATCTATCAGAAGGGTTAAGAATTAAAGGCTATCTTGCTTATCCAAAAGACAATAAAGGAAAGAAATTCCCCTGCATAATCTGGAACAGGGGCGGATACGAAAATAAAGGGGCAATTGATAAATTTACAGCAAGGAGTATATACGGACAAATTGCAAGCTGGGGTTATGTTGTGTTTGCATCTCAATACAGAGGAAATGCAGGAAGTGAAGGAAAAGAGGAATTTGGTGGAAGCGATGTTGATGATATTTTGAACCTTATTCCTCTTGCAGATGAACTTCTTTTTGCCGATAAAGAGAAATGGGGAATTGAAGGTTGGAGCCGCGGCGGTATGATGACTTATCTTGCATTACTGAAAAATCCAAACTTTAAGTGCGGGATTCTTGTTGGAGCTATTTCCAATTTCAAAGATTATGTTGAAACAAGCGACAATAGAAATTCTATTTATAAAAAGATTATAGGGGAAAAAGATTTTGAGAAAAAACTGGAGAAAAGAACTATAATAAATTTTGCAGATAAGCTTCCTAAAATTCCTTATCTCTTAATGCATGGAGAAAGTGACGAAACCGTTCCGGCTTCACAGACAATTGAAATGGCAAAAAGATTTGATGAGTTAAATATCCCTTATCGTTTAGTTTTGTTTGAAGAAGGAGATCACTACCTGAAAAAGCATAGAAAAGAAGTTGATGAGATGAGAAAGATGTGGTTTGAGAAGTATTTGAAATTTTGACTATTTCTTATTACCTGGCATCACCGATAAATTAAGTTTTATTTTTCTTTCGTTAGACTTCATCATGACTACCGATATCTACTGGTATTATTTTATCTTCATTAATTAAAAAATAAACCGAAATACGATAAGAGATGTTTATTGATACTGAATGTAATTCAGATAATTTTCCACTCAGCTTGTGTAATCTTAATGAAGGATGGGTTGGATTCATTTCCAGCAATTTCAGCGTCTTTTCGTATTGGGATATTAATTCAGGGTGCTTCTTAATAAACTTTTTAACACGTCTTAAATAGCTGTCAGTATAAATTATTTCAGCCACGGGCTATTCTCTTAACATGCTTTTCTACAGATTCTTTTACAAACTTTCCTTCTTTAATATCTCTTTTTGTTTCTAATAGAGCAGCTTCTAATTCACATTCCCTTAAATAATTGTATTTTTCAATGGGAACAACGACATATCTGTTTTTCCCTCTGACCGTCACAATTACTTCATTTCCGTCGGAAGTTTCTTCATTTAAAATTGAAACGCCTTTTGTCTTTAACTCATTCGCTGTTATTATTTGCGGCATTTTTAATAATCCTTTTATTAGTGCTATTAAAGGTACTAAAAAGGGGGTTGTCTTTCAAGACATTTTTAATGATAGAAAGAAGTTGATGAGCTGAGAAAGATGTGGTTTGAGAAGTATTTGAAATAAGTTGTCGTAATGATTGAAGCTTGTCCCGAACTTGATTCGGGATCAAAGTGTGACATTACTGAATTTGTCATGCTGAACTCGTTTCAGCATCTTCCTTCGCTTCCTGAGATTCCGAAACAAGTTCGGAATGACACATTCTTATCAACCACTTAAATACTATTTTATTAAAATCATTTTCTTACTTTCAACATAATCCCCAGCCTGCAATTGATAGAAATAGATTCCTGTAGAGAGATTGACTCCATCAAACTCAACCTCATAACTGCCAGCAGGCTTTTCTTCATTAACGAGAGTTGCAACTTCTCTTCCAAGAAGATCGTAAACTTTTAATATAACAAAACCACTTACCGGCAACTGCCAACTGATGATTGTGTTTGGGTTGAATGGGTTGGGGTAGTTTTGGGAGAGGGAGAAATAGAATTCGTTTGTTAAATCAATTACATCTGTACTGATAGTAGTATCCACTGTGAATGTGAATTCTTGAGACCATTCACCTAAGCCAAGTTCATTCTCTCCTCTTACACGCCAGTAATAACTTTGTTTATGTTTCAGATTGTTTAATGTTTTAGAGTAATCAATTGATATTAAGGTATCATAGCAAATAGAATTGAAATTATCGGTAGATACTTGAAGTCGAAATTGTGCAAAAAGTATGATTGTCCATTCAAGGTTCACTGAACTTCCAACCAGTGCACCATTTAATGGATTTAATAATTCAGGTACTTCAGAAATATTTGAAATATAAGTTGCATCATTGGTTTTTAATATAATCCCCCTCCCGCCACATATCCATCCTTCGTTATCGTAATTAACATACAATGATCTGACATTATTGACTTCGTCTCTGTAAATGTAAGTCCAAGAATCTCCTCCATTTTTTGAAAAAAGAGCACCGTTTTGTGTTGAGACTCCACCATTCGCCAAACACCACCCTGTTGTATTGTCTTTAAAAAGGATTGAACTTAAATCCACCGAATAATAATTTTTAATCCTCCAATTATGTCCCCCATCTTCCGTTTTAATGATAGAGTTTGCAGTTGTTATCCATCCATCAGTCTCAGAAATTAGAAATATATCTGTTAAAGAATAGTCAAGTGTTATGAACTCCCAGCTCTCACCGCCATCATAGGAAATTGCTAATTCTCGATTTCCCATAGCCCATCCATAATTTTCATTCACAAAAGTAATTTTTTGAAATCCATAGATGTGTAAACCTGTATTGATTATTTCCCAATTGTTACCACCATCTATTGTTTTCGCAACGTTTCCATATTGTCCTGCTGCCCAACCTAAATTATTATTTAGAAAAAAAACAGAGTTCAATCTTACGCCAGCACCTGAATTAATATTGTCCCAAGAAATACCACCATTGGTACTTCTTTTCAAAAATCCATCTTGGCCATAGGTCAGCCAAATACTTATTGAGTCTATGCAAAAGATAGAGTTTGCAGAGGTATTGGTATTGTTCATTACAATCCAATTCTCACCTTTGTTTGTAGTTTTGGCTAATAAATTACTAAAACCGGGCGTTGGCATTACCCACCCGAAGTTATTATCAACAAAAACAACAGATTCCAAGGGAATAGTTATTCCATTGATGTTTTGCCATGATTGAGTGTTGTTTTTTGTTAAAATAATTCCGGGTACACCAACTAAAACTATTTTTGAACTATTATTGCTACAAATATCTCTTAATTGTGGATATCCATAACCTAATGATATATTTTGCCATATTTCACCATTATTTGTGCTATGAAAAATCTGACCATGTGCTCCAATAGCCCATCCTACATAAACGTTATCAATTTTCTTGAAATATATTTTATTCAACCAATGATCACTTTGATTACCGTAAGCAGACACTGTCCAAGTGAAACCTCCATCTGTTGTTTTTCTAATTACACCAACACCACCGAGACCTCGATTTGAAGTCCCTACTACAAAACCTGTATCCCTATTAAGGAAGAAACAATCATAAATTCCTTCATAAACACCTGTATAATAGAAATTCCAGCTTAACCCGCCATCAGTTGTCTTGAAGACCTTGTTTTCATTGCCACAGCACCATCCATATAAACTATCAACAAAAAATATTGAGCTGCAATTATTATTATAAGTAGCCGACCATGTTTCTCCACCATCTGTTGTCTTGATTATTTTGTCAAAGAAAGTATCAATTATCCATCCATAATTTTTATCAGTAAAGCAAGCTGACGTTGGATTAAAGTAAAAGCCTATATTTATTTGAGTCCATGTGTTTCCAGCATTGACAGTTTTTAATGCAAGACTAGAACTTCCAAATATCCAGCCATCGGTAGAGTCAATGAATAGAATTTTGTAAAGGTCATTACTAACACCTAATTGTACAATTTCCCATGTTTCGCCACCATTATTACTTTTTAATAAAATCCCTTCTGAACCAACAGTCCAGACAGTACTTTCATTTTGATAAGTTACACTATAAAAATCATAATTAAACTTTGGATTTTGTTGATACCATTGTGCAAATAGATTGCTTGATAGGATTACCCAGAAAAGATATGTTGTAAAGAGTTTCATACAAACCCCTGCTAAATTATTCATTCATATTTACAACTTTGTGATTTCAAAATCAACAAAATTCTTAAAAGTCCTTTTCTTGAGTTTCTATCCTAAAACGATTACATTTTCTTTTCAATTATAACACTATTTAATTTAATACGAGTTAATTTGAGCAGAATTCTAAGGTTTGTTCTTATAAATTGATCATACTTCAAAACCGTTAAAACGGTTATTATACTTTCGAAGGTTACACATTAACCCCTGACTTAAGTCAGGGGTTACTAGATAAGCCTAAGAATCAAAAACCGTTTCAACGGTTTAAGAGTCTGCACGAATAAATTATTTTATAGCATTTGGTTAAAAGGTATAAAAAATGAAAAATGGTAAATCACTTGAACAGGATGTAAAAGATATTGAAACAAGAGAGTGGTTCTATTCACTTGATTATGTTTTAGAGCATGGAGGTCCTGAAAGAGTTAAAGAGCTTCTTCAGCAGCTTCAGATAAGGGCTCATAAAGCAGGAGTTGAAATACCTTTCTCGGCAAATACTCCATATATAAATACTATTTCAAGAGAAAAACAGCCACCGTTCCCCGGCAACAGGGAAATTGAGAGAAGAATTAAAAGTCTTATCCGGTGGAATGCAATGGCAATGGTTACCAAAGCCAACAAACTTGAAAGCGGAATCGGCGGACATATTTCAACTTACGCTTCTGCTGCTACTTTGTATGAAATAGGTTTCAATCATTTCTTTAAAGGAAGAGGAGATGATAATGATGGTGACCAGGTTTTTTTCCAGGGACATGCTTCACCGGGAATTTATGCAAGAGCTTACCTTGAAGGAAGGTTAACAATCAATCAGCTTCAGAATTTCAGAAGAGAATTAAAACCAGACGGAGGTCTTTCTTCTTATCCCCATCCCTGGCTTATGCCCGGCTTTTGGGAATTTCCAACTGTCTCAATGGGACTTGGTCCTATTATGGCAATTTACCAGGCA